>OKVJ01000724.1_pt1 | contig 12240 bp, 6 predicted proteins | sample 1606921 | NCBI WGS metagenome assembly OKVJ01 (sample SAMN03281016, study PRJEB24777) | human gut metagenome | isolation source: fecal sample PR161 from 1 month old female Malay infant, caesarean...
GTGGAAAAAATAGCCTAAATAGGCTGATTCGATGTGTTTGCGGGAAAAAAATCGGCCCAGATCCGCGAAATTTTAATCAGCGAGTCAGCTTGGGAAGAAATGACCTGCTTATTCGCACCTTCCTTAGCGGTTAAGACGCCGCTTTCCAGACTTTACCTCGCTCTATTTTCCGCGCCGCTGTTACTGCTTTCACCTGCCGATTTCGCGCGTGCAGCCGATGCCATTTTTGATGGCGAGGCGCGTATAACCGAAACGCTGGGTTACACCGGAGATGTTTACGTTGGACGTAATCAACCCGGAAACCTGCTGATCGATAATGGCAAAATCACCGCCTTTAACATCAACATCGGTCGGCTGTTCGACGGCCAAATTTATGAAAGCGTGGTCACGGTCCGTGGGCCAAACGCTGAACTTAACGCAGTCAACGATCAGTACGTCCTGCGCGGCGACCTGAATCTTGGCCTCGGCACCCTGCGAATCGAAGAAGGCGCGCTGGCCAGCGCAAAAGAAATCGTTGTCGGCACCACCCGCGGCTACGACAGTCACCTTATCGCCACTGGCGCCGGCTCTCGCGTGACCAGTAATTTTCTCAGCGTAGGTACCGATCTGGGGGCACGCTCCACGCTGGCGATTGAAGACGGCGCGGCGCTCAGCACCGCCTACGATGCGCGCATCGGCAACGGTACCGGGCCGGGTGAAACCGACACGCTAAGCCCGAAAGCCACCGTCACGGGGAGCGGCTCACAGTGGAACGTTGGCCGTACGTTGACGCTTTATGGCGACCTGGACGTGCTGAACGGCGGTGCGGTTAACGTTGGCGGCGTGCAGGTGGCGGGCGTCTCCGGGGCAGGTAAAACCGCCGAGCTGGTTATTGCGGGCAAAGACTCGCGCTTTACCAGCGGCAGCAGCGTGAGCGTGGGCGATTATGGCAATGGCGTGCTGTCGGTGATTGACGGCGGTTCATTTTCCGCTGGCAGCAATACGCTGATCGTGGGGACCTCGGGTTCCGGCTCGAACCGGGGTGCGCTCATTGTCGGCAGCCGCGGCAATATGGACACCGGCACGGGTTTAACTGAGCCAACGCTTGGCACAGCGGGCGGCGCGGGTACTCTTGATGCGAATACGGCAATCAGCCTGCGCGGCGGGCTGTTCGGCAGCTATGTCTACTTCAACCATACCGACGAAAATTACGTCTTCAGCAACAAGATGAGCGGCGAAGGTGAGGTGATCAATACTTCCGGGCAGACAACGCTGAATGGCGATCTTTCAGCCCTTCAGGCGAACGTGACCGCGCGCGGTGGCAAAGTCATTATCGCCAGCAACATCAACACCCAGCCAGAAGACGATATTTTTGATATTCAGACCCTTAGCGCCGAGAACGGCGGGACGCTGATCCTCAACGCGACGGCGGGATCCGACGTTAGCGACGGGCTGGGCTACAGCAGCGCCGCCTCAATCAAGGCCGACGGAACGCTGGGAGGGAACGGCACGCTGGGTCAGACCGAGATCCTTTCCGGCGGGCATATCTCGCCAGGGGATGGCGATATCGGCACGCTGACGCTGAAACGTTATCTGAATTTTGTGGGTGACTCTTTCTATGATGTCGATATCGCCGGTGATGGCCGCAGCGACCAGCTGCTGGTCGCAGGCAAAACGACCATCAGCGATCGGGCTCAGGTACAGGTCACCGCGCTGGATCCGCAAACCAGCTACAAAACGGGCCAAAGCTACCGCATTTTAACCTCCGACGGGGGAATTGACGGTCAGTTCGCGGGGGCGGTGTCTAAATCCGCCTTCCTGGACGTGGCGCTCAACCAGAGCACCAACGCCGTCGATCTGACTATCGCGCAGAAAGAGACCGGCGGCGAGAATCCGGGAGGTGAAAACCCGGGAGGCGAAAATCCAGGAGGTGAAAATCCAGGAGGAGGAAACCCAGGCGGTGAGAACCCGGGCGGAGAAAACCCTGGCAGTGAGAATCCGGGCAGCGGCAAGCCGGGGATTTTCCAGACCGTCGCCAAAAGCAGCAACCAGTGGAATACCGCCGGCGCGCTCTCCACCCTGACGCAAAGCGGCCCGTCGCTGGCGCTGTATAACTCGCTTCTGGTACTCAGCGCGCCGGAAGCGCGCGAGGCGTTCAACCAGCTGTCCGGTGAAGTTTATCCGTCAATGCAGTCCAACCTGATCGCCGGCAGCACGCAGGTGTTTAACGTCTTAAACCAGCGTATGCAGCGCGCGTTTGATAACGACAGCCTGCCGATACCACCGTTTGCGATGTCGCTGGTGCAGCAGCCGGAGCCGCAAAACAATGGCGTCTGGGGCCAGACCTTCAGCTCCTGGAGCCGAAACGACGGCGACGGTAACGTGGGCAAGCTGGACGGCAACACCACCGGCTTCCTGCTGGGGGCAGATCGCAAGCTGGCGGATCATAACGTGCGTGTCGGTGGCTACTTCGGCTACAGCCGCGGTGATTACGACGTCGACAGCCGTCGTTCCTCAACGGATACCGATAACTACCACCTTGGCCTGTATGCGGCGGGTCAACAGGATGCGTTCTCCCTTCGCGGCGCGCTGGGTTACACCTGGCACAAGATCGAAGGCGAGCGCAGCGTTGATTTCAGCGGCTTCTCGGATCGGCTGAAGTCGGATTACGACGCCAACTCGCTGCTGGCGTTCACCGAAGCGGGTTACCGCTTCGGCCAGCCTGATATGAATATCGAGCCGTTCGTCAATTTATCGTACATTCGACTGCATACCGACAGCTTCAGGGAAGACGGCGGTGCCGCCGCGCTGAGCGTAAGTAACGAAACGATGAACACCTTCTACTCCACCCTCGGGGTGCGCGGTGTGACCGAGCTGCCGAAGAACGTGAACCTCTACGGTTCGTTGGGCTGGCAGCACGCCTATGGCGATAAGAATACATCTTCGCGCATGGCGTTTGCGGGCAGCGACGCGTTCATTACTCAGGGGCAGGCCGTGGATGAGGACGTGATGGTGGGTGATATCGGCGTGAGCGTACAGCTGTCGCGTGCTGCGACGCTGGATGTGGGTTATCAGGGGCAATATGGTGCGGATACCCGCGTCAACTCGGTTAACGCTAATCTGCGCTGGTCGTTCTGAATTATTTCCAGTAAAAGAACCCGCCCTTATGGCGGGTTTTTGCTTTTAGGCTCTCAGGAATTCAGGGATCGTTCCCAACTGCATCCAGCAGTTTGTTTTTAAAGATAAACAAACACGCCTCGTTGAAGTTCTCCGCCCCCAGGCGTTCCGACAGCGCTGTCCGTTTGCGATAGAGGCTCTTCACCGACGTGTTCAGTTCATCGGCAATCGCTTCCATCGACATCCCTGCCCTCAACAACCGCAGCATGATCGCTTCGTGCGTGCCAAGCCGTAAGTTAAGCAGCCACTTGGTGGTCAGACGCCTGCCCTTCATATTGAGCACCAGGTTAAATAACGATGCCATATCCGGCGCCGTAAGCGACGTGTTCATAAACAACTTCATACTGAGTAGATTCTCCTCACGATGTCGCATATCCAGCATAACGCAGCAGATCGTTTTTTTTGTTCTGGCCGGATGGCGTATCAGGTAATCATATAAACGGAGCGGAGAACGGCTATCAATCAACACAGAATATTCATCTGCACCATTATCAAATATGTTTCTGTCAATCGAGTCGAGCAGGATAATATCCGGGAAAAATAGCCTCATCCCCCTGACAAGATAGCGATCCTGGGTCACTAACACTATTGAAGTTGCCACTAACCATCCCTTTTAGATTAAAGCAAGAACGCACCTTCAGAAAGAAGGCCGCCTTCGTTTTATAGCGCTGTAATATTAACGACAATATGTATTCTGGCGTTGAACATCCCTTAATACAGACATTGATGACTAAGACTTCCTGTAGACTTTCATTCAATGGCTGGCGTTAATTATAAATAAAAAACAATCGCAGAAAAGTCACTTCACTGAACATTAAGACTTTTTGTCATGAAACTTCCCAAACATGCACCAGAAAGTACTTTAATTGCTACAATAAAACCTCGCCAGGAATATAAACAAACTCAAAAAGAGATAAATAAAACACATCAATATCAAAGAGTTACAAATGCGCATTCAATTCAAAATAATCACAAAAGACATCTCATTCCAGAATTATCCCAAAACTACCCCTCTGCTTTTCACCATATTTATCCGGCAACATATCAGGTGTACATTACCTTCCACCCAGTTCCCAAAGAGGAGGTTCCATAATTACCTTAAAGTAAGTACCCCATAACGTTACTGCATTCAGATTTAATGTTCTCATTTATGGCCTTTAACGCAGAGTTAAAAGGCGGCCGTGTTATGCAATGGATTCATGATAAACAAATGGCAAATAGATATGGAAAGATCGCTTCGCTTCAATACGTTATTCTTTTATCGCGCCCCAGGATTATTGTTTCTGCTATTTCTGTTTCCTGTTCTCGTTCAGGCAACGGAATCCGTTTATGAGCAACAGATTCAACAGGCACGTAACGGTAATTACACGCCGTTTCTCAATTATCTTCAGCGGTATCAGCAACAGCATGCTCTGACGCCCGAGCAAGTAGCGGACTGGTTACAGGTGGCTGCGTGGGCAGGTCGTAATGACGAGGTGATTCAGCTCTGGCAGCGCTATGGCATTTATATGCCGCTGCCCGCTCGCGGCGTTGCGGCTGTCGCGCAGGCCAGAAGAGATCAAAAAGCGTGGCAGCCTGCCTTATCGCTGTGGAAAGAGGTGCTTAGCCTTGCGCCACATAATGACGATTATCGTATCGGCTATATCAAAACCCTGGCCGATGCCCGCATGGATACGCTCGCTCTGCAGGAAGCCCGCCAGCTGGTGACGGAGGATCCCTCTCCGGCGCATCTTAAGACGCTCTCGTACGTCTGGTTACGCCAGGGAAAAAGCTGGGATCGGCTTTTAGCGGACACGCGCGCGCTGACCCTCGCGCCGGATAATAAAGCGCTCCTTAGCGAGCTGACTGACGCGCTAACGGATAACCGGGTGAGTACTCCCGCGCTGATGCTGTCACAAAGGGTAACGCTGACCCCCGCGCAGCGCCGCCGTCTGGAGCTTAATGCCGCCGCAGAATGGGTTCGCCTTGCCGACGTGCCTGGCAGAACGGAAAAGGAGCGCCTGCAGCTGGCGCAAACGGCACTGAATCGTTACGACGCCCTGCTTTCACGCTGGCAACACGAACCGCAGGCAGCGGAAGACATCATCCTCGCCCGTATCGACAGGCTGGGTGCGCTGTACGCGCATGGCGATTACCCGCAGGTCATCCGTGAATATCAGGCGCTGACGGAGGCGCAGCATCCGGTGCCGGGCTGGGCCATCGGCTGGGCGATCTCCGCGTATCTGCAGGAGAAAAACGCCACTGCCGCCTTCTCGCTGCTGCAACGCTATCCGCAATACGCCGCCGATCCGCAGGACGAGGAGCATGCGCTTTTCTACGCCTGGCTGGACACGGGGCAGTATCAGGCCGCTCGCCAGTACGTAGAGCGCCAGACCCGCAGCGTTCCGTGGATCCGCTACGATTTCGGCTCGCCCACTCCGCAGCCCAACGATCGGTGGCTTACCGGGCAGTCGCTCAAATTTAACTATTTGCTCTCAACCAACGCCCTGCCGGATGCGGAGAAGCTGGCGCACCGTCTGGCCACAACGGCGCCGGGCAATCAGGGGCTGCAGATTGACTATGCCACCCTGCTTCAGGCGCGGGGCCAGCCGCGCGCGGCCGAGCAAACGTTAAAAAGGGCGGAGGCGCTGGAGCCATCTAATCTGGAGCTGGAACAGCAGCAGGCTTACGTCGCCATGGATCTGCAGGAGTGGCGCCAGATGGATTTACTGGCCGACGACGTGCTTGCCCGCGCACCCGTTGCTCGCAGCGCCAGGCGTCTGGACAGGCTCAGAACGGTGCATCACATGTCCGAGCTGCGCCTTAACGCGAGCAAGGGCTTGCACTCCGATAACCCCATCAGCGGGACGCACGACCTGAACGGGGATGCCACGCTCTATGGTCCACCGGTAGCGGATAGCTGGCGGCTGTTTGCGGGTACCCGCTATGCGCAGGGTAATTTCGATGAAGGCAAAGGCACCAGCCGTCACCTCCTGGGCGGCGTCGAGTGGCGTCCTCGCGACCTTCAGCTCGAAGCCGAGGTATCCAGCAACCGCTATCACGGTGAAAACAAGCCGGGTGCTCGCCTCTCAACCACGTACTTTCTCAATGATAACTGGCAGTTCAGCGGCAGCCTTGAACGCTTATCCCGCACCGCGCCGCTACGGGCATTACGCAACGGGATTAGCGCCAACCGGGGTGAAGGCGGGATCCGCTGGTATCAAAACGAGCGCCGTGAGTACCAGTTCAGCGCCGCCGTCAGCCGCTTCTCGGACCATAATCGCCGACAGGAATACACCCTTACGGGTAAGGAGCGTCTCTGGCAGACCCCGACCCTGACGCTGGATCTTGAACCGGGGATCGCCGTCAGTAAAAACAGCCTGCGGGACACGCTCTATTACAACCCGGCGCGGGATCTGTCCGTGACGGCCGCCCTGTCCGTGGACCATGAGATGTACCGCCATTACGACACCCTCTGGAGCCAGCAGTTGGTGGCGGGAGGCGGCAGGTACTGGCAGAAAAACCAGTCCGTTGGCGCCATCGCCCTGCTGGGCTACGGGCAACGCGTCCAGTGGAATAACGTCATTGATACCGGCGTGATGCTGAACTGGGATAAACGCCCTTACGATGGCAAACGCGAGAGCAACCTCTCCGTCACGCTTGACGCGACTTTACGCTTTTAAGGATGAATATGCTGAACACACGTTTTTCCGTGAGCCTGATCCTCATCGGCTGGCTCTGCCTCAGCGCGAGCGTCTGGGCGCAGGCGATCTCGTTCGTTGCGCCCAGCGAGCGGCCGCAGCCGGAGGCGAGCAAACCCTGGCCGCAGAACCAGTTTCTGGTGCTGGCCTACCACGACGTCGAAGACGATGCCGCCGATCAGCGCTACCTCTCCGTGCGCACCAGCGCGCTAAACGAGCAGATTAGCTGGCTTCTGCACAACGGCTATCACGCCATCAGCGTGCAGGACATTCTGGACGCGCATGACGGCAAAAAATCGCTGCCGCCGAAAGCCGTTCTGCTCAGCTTTGACGACGGATACAGCAGCTTCTACACCCGCGTCTGGCCGCTGCTTAAGGCCTGGAACGTGCCTGCGCTCTGGGCGCCGGTGGGCAGCTGGGTGGATACGCCAGCAAACCAGAAGGTGAACTTTGGCGGCCTGATGACGCCCCGGGATCGCTTCGCGACCTGGGACATGGTGCGCGAGCTCAGCCAGTCTCCGCTGGTTGAGATCGGATCGCATACCTGGGCCTCGCATTACGGCATCGTCGCCAACCCGCAGGGCAGCCGGGAACCGGCCATCGCCAACCGCTTTTATGATAAAGCGACGGGGCGCTATGAAACTGACCAGCAGTTCAGCCAGCGGATCGGCGATGACGTCCGCAAGGTGACGGAGAAAATCGCGCAGGTGACGGGCAAAGCGCCGCGCGCCTGGGTCTGGCCTTACGGTGCCGCCAGCGGTACGTCACTCGCCATCGCCAGGCAGCAGGGTTATCAGCTGGCCTTTACCCTTGAGGACGGGCTGGGGAACGTGCAGGAGCTGGGCAACATCCCCCGTTTGCTGATCGCCGGCAACCCCTCGCTCAAAGCGTTTGCCAGTTCGGTCAGCCGGGTTCAGGAGCACGATCCCGTGCGCGTGATGCACGTCGATCTCGACTACGTCTACGATCCCGATCCGGCTCAGCAGACCCAAAACATCAACAGGCTGATCCAGCGGGTCTACGACATGAAAATCAGCCACGTCTTCCTGCAGGCGTTTGCCGACCCGCAGGGCGACGGCAGGATCAGGGCGCTCTATTTCCCCAACCGCCGGCTTCCGGTCCGGGCCGATCTCTTTAACTTCGTATCCTGGCAGCTGCAAACCCGCGCGGGGGTGAAGGTCTATGCGTGGATGCCGGTGCTCTCGTTCGATCTCGATCCTGCCCTGCCGCGCGTGCAGCGCCGGGACGATCGAACCGGCCAACTGCGCGAGGCCAATGAGCCCTACATCAGGCTTTCACCGTGGGACCCGCAGGTTCGCCTGCAGGTGACGGAAATCTATGAAGATCTGGCCCGCCATGCCAGCTTCAACGGGATCCTGTTCCATGACGATGCGGTACTGACGGACGTTGACGCTGCCGGGCAGGACACGACGCGCCAGAAAAGCCGGAGGCTTATCGGATTTACCCGCGCTCTGAGCCAGGCGGTGAAGCACATCCGCGGCCCGCAGATAAAAACCGCGCGCAATATGTTCGTCCTTCCCATTCTGCAGCCCGAAAGCGAAGCGTGGTTTGCGCAGAATCTCGATGATTTTCTGGCGGCCTATGACTGGACGGTGCCCATGGCAATGCCGCTGATGGAGTCCGTTCCGGCGAACGAGAGCAATGCCTGGCTGACGCGTTTGATCAAGGCCGTCGCCGCGCGGCCCGGCGCGCTGGATAAAACCATTTTCGAGCTGCAGGCCAGAGACTGGGAGCAGAAGCCGCAGCGCGCCGTCTCCGACAGTCAGCTTGCGGCGTGGATGCGCGTCCTCCAGCTGAACGGCATCAAAAACTACGGCTACTACCCTGACGATTTCATCAATAACCAGCCTGATATCTCGCGCATCAGGCCCGTCTTTTCTTCCTACTGGTACCCTGACAATGACTGATCGCATAATCGCCTTTTCAATTTTGTGTCTGGTATTCGGGCTGCCGTTAGGGGTAGCCGCCCTCTTTACCGGCGAGCTGATTCTGGATTTTGTCTTCTTCTGGCCGCTGTTTATGTCCGTGCTCTGGGTCACCGGCGGCCTTTATTTCTGGTTTCAGCTTGAACGCAGCTGGTCGTGGGATAAAGACACGCCCGCCCCGACGCTCGCCGGCGAGCCGCTCATCTCAATTCTGATCCCATGCTTCAATGAGGAAAGAAACGCCAGAGAGACCATCAGCGCCGCGCTGGCTCAGCGATACGAGAATATTGAAGTGATCGCCATCAACGACGGCTCGTCTGATAACACCGCGCAGGTGCTGCAGCAGCTGGCGCTGGAGCAGCCGCGCCTGCGGGTGATTAACCTCGCGGAGAACCAGGGAAAAGCCGTGGCGCTCAAAGCCGGGGCGGCGGCGGCCCGGGGCGATCTGCTGGTCTGCATTGACGGCGACGCCCTGCTCGACCGCGACACCGCGGCCTATCTGGTCGCGCCGCTGATTCAGTATCCCCACGTCGGAGCGGTTACCGGGAACCCGCGCATTCGCACGCGCTCCACGCTGATTGGCCGCATTCAGGTTGGCGAGTTTTCGTCCATCATTGGGCTCATCAAGCGGACGCAGCGGATCTATGGTCGGGTCTTTACCGTCTCCGGCGTCATCGCCGCCTTTCGCCGGCAGGCGCTGGCGGACGTCGGGTACTGGAGCCCGGACATGATCACCGAAGACATCGACATCAGCTGGAAGCTCCAGCTGCGCCACTGGGATATCTTTTTCGAGCCGCGGGCGCTGTGCTGGATCCTGATGCCGGAGACGCTGAAGGGCCTGTGGAAGCAGCGTCTGCGCTGGGCACAGGGCGGCGCGGAGGTATTTCTGGTGAACCTGCGCAAGATGGTGCGCTGGGAGCATCACCGCATGTGGCCCCTGTTTCTGGAGTACGCGCTGTCAACGCTGTGGGCCTTCGCGTATGCGATAACGGTGCTGCTGTACATCATCAGCCACGTCGCGCCCATTCCCGCCAGGCTGACCGTTGAAACCCTGTTTCCCCCGGCGTTTACCGGGCTGCTGCTGGGCGTGATGTGCCTGCTGCAGTTCCTGGTCAGCTTGTACATCGAGCGGCGCTATGAGCGCAAGGTGGCAAGCTCGCTTTTCTGGGTGATTTGGTTCCCGATGGTCTACTGGATGATTGGTCTGTTCACCACCCTCGTCGCATTTCCAAAAGTCATGCTTAAACGTCAGCGCGCCCGCGCGCGCTGGATCAGTCCGGACAGGGGAAAAGGAAGCCTTCAATGAACGAAAATACCTTAATTTTGACTGAACATCGGTTGCTGCCACGACTTTTTGATGCCGCGTTAACCGTGGTGGCGTGGGGCGGGTTTCTGTTCTTCCTGTATGCCAGGCTGTGGATGCAGTTAACCGAGGAGAGCGACCACCGGTGGAGCGTGATTATTGCCTCCTTTAATACGGTGTTGATCTATTTGCTGTTCGCCGCGCTCAACGGCTGGCTGCTGATTTTGTGGTATCAGTACAACCGCCGCCGCGCGAACGTAAGACGACGTCAGCCGGGCTTGTTGCATCATGACGAACTTGCCCGCAGCTTTAACGTCTCACCGCAGCTCATCTCGGAGATGAGCCAGCACAACCTGCTGACGGTTTATCATGACCAGATTGGACGCATCATCGAATTGAAAACCAGCGCGCAGCAGGACGAGGAAGCGCAGTAACAAAAAGCCCCCACAGAGAATACCCTGCGGGGGCTTTTTTAGCGCAGATGCTCGTTACTTATCCTTCAGTACAATCAGCGGCTCGATATCGCTCTCTTTTTTCACCACCAGCGAGTCATCACCGCGCAGGCAGGTCCCGCCGTAATTTCCGCCCACGGTAAAGGTACAGACCTGTATGTACTTGCCGTCGACGTTTGGCAGGCACCACAGCTGCTGGTAGATATTTTTGCGGTCAACAAACTTGCCGCTGGATTTATCCAGCAGCTCGTCCTGGGCGCTGATGAGATCGATATTGCTGCCGCAGCGTCCGGCAATCGGCTTGACGGCGTATCCGGTCTGCTTCAGCAGGTCATTCACCTCAAAATCGGTGTCGAGCAGGTAGCGGTGGTTCGGGAACAGCTGCCACAGGACCGGAAGAATCGCCTTGTTGCCGGGAATAACGGTCCACAGCGGTTCAAAGACCAGCACTTCCGGGCGCAGCAGAACATCAATCAGGCGCACTTCGCCCTCAGGATGCCCGGTGCGGATCGGCACGGCGGCGTATTCGGTTTCGCTGACCTCGCGGATCTGCTCTATCGCCGTCTCCCACGCCCAGGTTTTCCACACGCAGTTGACGTGACGACCTTCGTCGTCAATCAGCTGCCCGGCAGCATCCCAGCTCAGGGCGCCAAGCCCGTGCAGGATTTTGGTCTCGAACCCGGCCTGCATCAGCGAGCGCTGGATAAAGAGCGCGTGATAGTCCTCTTCGACATCGTTGTCCTGCATGATGTGGACGAACGGCCGTGCGTGGCTATGCTTCCATGCGCCGGTCAGCTCTTCCAGCAGCCCTTCTGCCGGGTTATGCCCGCTGCCGCGATAGCCGTTTTTCACCCACTCTTCGAGAATGAGCCCGCCTTCAGTGTGGCAGGACGCGGAATCGGCATTGTACTCGTAGACCTTAATCCCGCGCTCATCCATGCAGAAATCCATACGACCGGTGATCATATGGTGGCGACGCCACTGCCAGGAGAGGCGCAGGCGCGGCCAGAGGATTTTCGGGATGTCGAACAGCGCCAGCAGATTGTCGTCTTTCAGCACCTTGTCCGTCGCGTGCAGGTACATCAGGTGCAGTTCGTTGGTGGCCTTGATCAGCTCCTGCTCGGCGCTTTCGGTAATGGTGAAGTACTGGCAGGGATCTTTGTTGATCACATGGCCGTTGGCGCGGATATATGCCTGCTGCAGCGCGTCATTTTCGTTTAGCCATTTTCCGTCGAACTGACGTTTGTTTTTCAGCCGCGCACCGCGGATTTTCAGCAGTTCACCGTCCGGTTCAGGCTGGGGAATGCTGTGCTCCGTGTCGTCCGTCTGGATCATCCAGCCGAGAATTTCGGTATCGCTGAAGGTGTCATGAAGGGTATAGCAGCCATTCTCCACGGTCATGCGCAGCTCGCGCGTCCACTGCTGCCCGAGCGGCAGCGGGGAGTGAATCACGTTCTGCTCCGCAATACGCACCTTATCGTCGAGAAGCTGGGTGATCACCGCCACGTGGCCGGTCTCGTGAAACTCGCCGCCTTTTTGCCAGATCAGCAGCGCCCCGGCGCGCGGTGCGCGCTTCGAGCCGTTGGCAAAAGCCTGAAGGGGCAGAATGTTATCGTTCACCACCTGGCGCAAAAAGCGCAGGGAGAAGATTTCCCACGCCATGCCGACGTCGGTAAACACGAAGCCATAGTTGAGGAACAGGA
>OKVJ01000728.1_pt1 | contig 12211 bp, 9 predicted proteins | sample 1606921 | NCBI WGS metagenome assembly OKVJ01 (sample SAMN03281016, study PRJEB24777) | human gut metagenome | isolation source: fecal sample PR161 from 1 month old female Malay infant, caesarean...
TGATTCCGCTATTTGAACACTGGCGTATTGCTCCAATGCCCCTGTACCTGGCGTTTCCGCCGAACCGCCATGTCAACGCCAGACTGCGCGTTTTTATTGACTGGATCGTTGAATTGATGCAGCAGCACGTCCCCAACGCCAACATAGCCGTAAAGCTATAGCAGCGATTATCCTGAGAGCACGTGTATGATCCATGTGTTGTTATGTGAAAGCGGAATACATGCAGGAGTATTTCGGTGAATCCTCCGTCAGGCATTCACCGTATTGCGGGCAGTATCGTAAAAAAGAGTTCAGGACTCCGTGAGCTGACGCCAGGCCGCCACTTCCTCATCAAGCCACTCGACAAAGAGAGCCACCTCCGGTTTCGCCTCCGTTAACTGCGATGTCACCAGCCAGTAAGGCCAGGGATACGGCGCAGTGAAAGGGGTAAGCTGGACCAGTTCTCCCCGGGTGATGGCATCCTGAACCAGAGAACGACGCTCCAGCGCAATGCCTTTCCCGAGCCGGACCGCCTCAAGGATGATATTGGAGTCGTTAATACATAAACCACCAGGCACGATCTCTTTCTCAAGTCCCGCATTCACGCACCACGTTTTCCACGACTCCATGGAAAAAATAATATGACTCTTAGAAATCTCAGCCGGCGTAGTGGGAAGCACACCGTCGTTATAGCCAGGTGCGGCCACCACAACGAGTTCATCGGAAAAAAGATAATGGCTGTTACTCCCTTCCCATTTTCCCCTCCCCATCCGTATGGCGATGTCTATCCCCTCCTGCTGCAGGCTGGTGACTGTCAGGCTGGCCTGGATCCGCAGCGTGATAAGTGGATATTTCGCCCGAAAGCGTTCCAGACGCGGCATTAACCAGTGGCATCCAAAAGACGGCACCATTGCCAGTGTCAGCTCCTGCTTTCTCGGCTTCACCTGCACGAGCCGGGTAGCATCTGCGATATGGTTCAGCGCCTCGCGTACCTGTATGGCATAGAGCCGCCCTTCTTCGTTGATCTGCACCCCTCGCCCGTTCCGGATAAAGAGCTTAACGCCCACCATCTCCTCCAGCACTTTAATCTGCTGGCTGATAGCGGAATGGGTAACGTGGAGTTCTTTCGCCGCCTGCGTCACGCTGCCAAGACGGGCGACGGCTTCAAAGCTTCGCAAACTGGCGATAGGTGGAAAATCAGACATGAAAACTCCCTGAACCAAACACAATATAAAAAAGGCGGCCTGGCGATATGTCAGTAATACTAACTCTGGCGGTAAGATATTGAAGATATTCGTCATGACGAATGTATCGTAATGTCTGTTCAGAAGCTTCAATAGCGTGTCATTTCACAGCGACAGGAAAACGGAGATTATGATTAAGCTTATTGGCATGTTGGATTCACCTTATGTACGCCGCGTGGCGGTCTCCCTGGAACTTTATGGCGTTGAGTTTGAAAGCCAGCCGCTGTCGGTATTCAGCACATTTGAAGAATTTTCCCGGTTCAACCCTGCGGTAAAAGCGCCAACGCTGGTTCTGGATAATGGAACGCGTCTGATGGACTCATCGCTGATACTTAATTATTTTGAGGCTCAGGCCGCCCCCGAGCGAAGACTCCTGCCCGTCGCGCCGGATGCACTGGCAAACGATCTTCAGACGCTGGGCTTTATCCTCGCCGCCGCTGAGAAAGCCGTGCAAAATGTGTATGAACACCACCAGCGGCCGCTGGAGAAACAGCACGCTTCATGGATCGAACGCATTACAATCCAGCTTCTGGCAGCCTGCAGGGAATGGAATACCTTGCTGGAGAAGCGCCCGACCACCACAGTTCCCGATCAGGTTGCCGTCACCAGTACGGTGGTCTGGACGTTTATTCAGTCGATGATCCCACACGTTGTCAACGCAGCAGATTTCAGAAATATTCAGGCGATTGCCGACACCTTCGAATCGCAGTCGGTCTTTAAAAAATATCATTTCAACTAAGCAATGAGCCCGGTCAGCGCAGCGCTACCGGGCAAGCCAGCACCTAAATCTGATAATCAATCGCCACTTCTTCCGGCTCCATCACCTGGCGTTTGATTTCGTCAACGGACAGCCCGGCGTTGCAGAGTTCGATAAAGCGCCACACGTAGTTGCGCTGGAGCTGTCCGCGCTTCAGGCCGAGCCATACGGTATTGGCATCGAACAGATGACGTGTATCCAGACGCACGAGGTTCCCGGTATCGCCCTCGCCGCCGGACTGTTCCGCGACCAGGCCAATGCCCAGCCCCAGCTCAACGTAGGTTTTGATCACATCGGAATCCTGTGCGCTCAGTATCACATCCGGAGTTAACCCTTTGCGGTTGAATGCTTCATCGATGCGCGAACGTCCGGTTATACCCTGGCGATACGTAATCAGCGGCCATTTCGCGATCGCTTCCAGCGTTAGCGGTGAAACCTGATTCAACGGATGATCGAGCGGGAGCAACAGGCTGTGGTACCAACGGAACCAGGGAAAGGCCACCAGCAGCGGGTCGTTGCTCAGGCGTTCGCTGGCGATACCAATATCCGCCCCACCGTTTTGCAGCAGCATTTCAATTTCCTGCGGCGTGCCCTGAATAAGCTCCAGGCGAACGTCAGGGAAAATTTCACGAAACGCTTTTATCACTGGCGGCAGGCTGTACCGAGCCTGAGTATGGGTAGTGGCGATGGTGAGCACGCCGGAGGCATCATTGGTAAAGAGATCCGCCAGGCGACGGACATTGCTGGCCTCGTTGAGGATCCGCTCAGCGATGGTCAGCAACGCTTTACCTGGCTCCGTCATCCCAAGCAGGCGCTTGCCGCGACGGATAAAAATCTCAATGCCAAGCTCCTCTTCCAGCTCGCGAATATGACGGCTGACGCCCGACTGGGAGGTGTATAGCATATTGGCGACTTCGGTCAGGTTATAGTCCCGCCTGGCCGCCTCACGGATAATTTTAAGTTGCTGGAAATTCACGATTCACTCCGGCGCATCTGACATAGCTCTATTGTTAGAGTCAGCTGAGCTGCAGAACAAATAATAAAAACCAGCATCTTATGCTTTTCTGGAATATTAACTCACGAGCTGCAGTTCACGATTCTCCAGCGATGGCTTACTCACCAGCGACATTAAAATTTCTTTCACCGCCTGCGCCTGTGGCGACAGTGAGCCGCGGGCGGACATGTTCAGCGACAGCGGTAAACTCATTGATGGCGTGGTGATGCGCGCCATCCAGCCATTTGCTGCGCTGCACAGCGAGCGGGCGGCGGATTCCGGCAGCACCGTGACGCCCATCCCACTGGCAATCGCCGCAGTCAGCGTGGAGATGGAGTCAATTTCACCGATGATTTTCGCCGTCAGGCGGCGCAGGGAAAACGCTTCGTCCACGCGTACGCGCACGGCGCTGTAATCACGCGGCAGGAAAAGATTCATCTCTGCAACCGCAGTGAGGTCAACGCTCTGCCCCGGACAATCGCGGGTGCCCACGAGATACAGATCTTCTTTCAGCAGCGGCTGGCTGGTGATCCCCGCAACCGGAGAGCGATCGTAAAGCACCGCCATATCCAGCTGGCCATTGAGCAGCTTGTCATTCAGGACAGAGCCGCTGTTCTCGTGCAGATAGACCAGCACTTCCGGCAGCTCAGCGCGCACCGCCTGCAGCAGTGGCATGGTGATTGAAGACGCTGCGGTCCCCGGAGCCAGCCCGATGGAAACGTGTCCGCTCAGCGTCTGGCCAACATTATTTACCGCCAGCTGTGCCTGTTCGCACTGACGAAGAATGGTGCGCGCGTGGGTATACAGGATCTTCCCTGCTTCCGTTGGGGTCACGCCGCGTTTGGTGCGGATCAACAACTGCTGATCCATTTCGCCTTCCAGAGTAGCCACCTGCTGGCTCAGCGCAGGCTGCGCGATATGCAGCACTTCCGCCGCTTGAGTCAGGCTGCCGATATCGACGATTTTTACGAAGTATTTCAGTCGTCTTAAGTTCATTTTGCCCCCTGTTCGAAATGCTGTGCCGGTACTGGCTGTTGTTGTTGAACAGGTTTTGCAATATGAATGCCAGTTTTACCAGCAGGTCTGATTTGTTCGCTAAGCGCCTGAAAATAAGGAAACCTAATCATAGACGCCGGATTTATTACTGAAACAGCGGTTTATGATCTGCCCCATAAGAGGTATATCCGCACCACAACGGTGCATTACGTTGGCAAAATCGCCACTTTGCTGAAATTGTCAGCAAACAGACGCAAAGCGTGGTTTCACCCTTTGACAAGGCGTACGCAGGCCGTTACTATGCGCCCCGTTCACACGATTCCTCTGTAGTTCAGTCGGTAGAACGGCGGACTGTTAATCCGTATGTCACTGGTTCGAGTCCAGTCAGAGGAGCCAAATTTGAAAAGCCTGCTTTTACAGCAGGCTTTTTGCTTTTGTGCGTTCTGGAAAACTGCCGGGTGGCGGCTTCGCCTTACCCGGCCTACGGGACTGTAGGCCCGGTAAGCGCAGCGCCACCGGGCAAAGCAAGCTTAACCGGCATCCCGGATCGACGTTCCAGCTCAGCGCCCGCCCCCTCGTTTATTAGCTGTGCCCGCAACGCGGGGGTAATCGGCAGCGGCACTTTATTGGTTGATTCAAATTCTGCGCGGTTACGCGACAGCGGTTCGTGCACTTCCACCCAGCGGCTGCCGTCCGGCTCCGTCGTCACTTTTACAGGCTGATCGATAAGCTGCACGCGCGTGCCTGGCGACACATTGTCGAAAAGGTATTTGATATCGTTATTACGCAGACGAATGCAGCCCTGACTGACGCGCAGGCCGATGCCAAAATTCGAGTTGGTACCGTGAATGGCATAAAGCCTGCCAATATAGAGCGCATACAACCCCATCGGGTTATCCGGCCCGGCGGGCACGAATGCGGGCAACGTTTTCCCCTCTTTCGCGTATTCACGCCGGGTGTTTGGCGTGGGCGACCAGGTTGGTCCTTCCTGCTTGCGCTCGACGGCTGTCACCCAGTTGCGTGGCGTTTCGCGCCCGGCCTGGCCAATACCAATGGGAAACACCTCAACGGTATTGCTGCCTGGCGGATAATAGTAAAGGCGCATTTCCGCCACGTTCACCACGATGCCTTTGCGAACCGTATCGGGAAGAATGAGCTGCTGAGGTACCACCAGTCGGGTACCGGATTGCGGTAAAAACGGATCAACACCGGGGTTTGCCTCCAGCATGTTGCTCAGCCCCTGCCCGTGCTGCGCGGCAAACGCTTCAAGCGGCAAGGTGTTGTGGTCCGGTACGGTAATAACCTGCGTGCTGCCCACCAGCCGACTGCCGGCGGGCGGCAAAGGATAACTCACCGCCTGGACACTCTGGCTTATGAGCAAGGCAGCCAGACAGCCCAGCACATTTCTACGACGCATATTCCCTTCCTTAGTCGCTTCACTATTTGCTAAGCATAGCGTAGCCGCTTTGCATTACCCATCAGGAAATAAAATCAGTTTCCTCGTGCCGCCCGTCGCGGTAGTCTCATAGATCGCGTCGCTATGACGATGGCTTTGTGAGTAACCTTTTCTTATACCAATAAATAAAAAATCAGTGCAGACAGGACAACTATGGACTCCACCCTCATCTCCACACGTCCCGGCGAGGGGACGCCTTGCCTTAACCGTGCCCGCCGCGCCGCCTTTGGCAGCTTCGCGGGGGCCGTCGTGGACTGGTATGATTTTTTGCTCTACGGCATCACCGCCGCTCTGGTCTTTAACCGCGAATTCTTTCCGCAAATTAGCCCCGCCATGGGCACGCTCGCCGCGTTTGCCACCTTTGGCGTCGGCTTCCTGTTCCGTCCGCTGGGCGGGGTGATCTTCGGCCACTTCGGCGACCGCCTTGGCCGCAAACGCATGCTGATGCTCACCGTCTGGATGATGGGGATCGCCACTGCGCTCATCGGTATTTTGCCGTCGTTTGCCACGATTGGCTGGTGGGCTCCGGTACTGCTGGTCACCCTGCGCGCCATTCAGGGCTTTGCCGTGGGCGGCGAATGGGGCGGCGCGGCGCTGTTATCGGTCGAAAGCGCACCGAAAAATAAGAAAGCGTTCTACAGCAGCGGCGTGCAGGTTGGGTACGGCGTGGGCCTGTTGCTCTCTACCGGGCTGGTGTCGCTTATCAGCCACTTCACGACCGATGAGCAGTTTCTGCGCTGGGGCTGGCGCATTCCCTTCATCTTCAGCATTGTACTGGTTATCGCCGCGCTGTGGATCCGTAACGGAATGGAAGAGTCCGCCGAGTTTGAACAGCAGCGGGAAAACCCCGTTGCCAGAAAACGGCTGCCGGTGATGGAGGCGCTCATTCGTCATCCTGGCGCTTTTCTGAAAATTATCGCCCTGCGCCTGTGCGAGCTGCTGACGATGTATATCGTCACCGCGTTTGCCCTGAACTATTCCACACAGAACCTCGGCCTCCCCCGTGAGCTGTTCCTGAATATCGGTCTGCTGGTGGGCGGGATCAGCTGTCTGACAATCCCCTGCTTCGCCTGGCTTGCGGATCGGTTTGGCCGCCGCCGCGTCTATATTACCGGTGCGCTGATTGGCTCCCTCAGCGCCTGGCCGTTCTTTATGGCGCTGGAGGCACAGTCAGTCTTCTGGATAGTCTTCTTTGCCATTATGCTCGCCAACATTGCCCACGATATGGTGGTCTGCGTGCAGCAACCGATGTTTACCGAACTGTTCGGCGCAAGCTACCGCTACAGCGGGGCGGGCGTAGGATACCAGGTGGCGAGCGTCGTGGGCGGCGGATTTACGCCGTTTATTGCCGCCGCGCTGGTGACGCTCTCCGGCGGAAACTGGCACAGCGTGGCAGGCTACCTGCTGGCAGGCTGCCTGCTGTCGGCCGCCACGGCGCTGGTGATGAAAGAGACACACCATTCCTGATCTCCCTTTTGTTTCACAGACGTGTGACATACTATCGGGTATAGCAGCACACCTGTGGAACAAGGAGACAGACATGAATAATAAGGGCTCCAGCCTGACCCCGGCTCAGGCACTGGAAAAACTCGACGCGCTGTACGAACAGTCCGTCAATGCGCTGCGCAGCGCCATCAGTGAGTACATCGAAACAGGGAAACTTCCCGACGAAAAGGCCAGAACCCAGGGCCTTTTTGTTTATCCATCGCTCTCTGTCACCTGGGACGGCAGCGCCAGTACCACGCCAAAGACCCGTGCCTACGCGCGTTTTACCCACTCCGGCTGCTACAGCACCACAGTGACCCGCCCTGCGTTGTTCCGTCCTTATCTTGAGGAGCAACTCACTCTGCTCTATCAGGATTACGGCGCGCACATTGCCGTTGAGCCATCACAGCATGAGATCCCCTATCCGTACGTGATTGACGGTTCGGCGTTAACGCTCGATCGCTCCATGAGCGCAGGGCTGACGCGCCATTTCCCGACGACGGAGTTGTCGCAGATTGGCGATGAGACCGCCGACGGCATTTATCACCCGGCAGAGTTTTCCCCCTTGTCACATTTTGACGCCCGCCGGGTGGATTTCTCCCTGGCGCGCCTGCGTCACTACACCGGGACGCCAGCCGAGCATTTCCAGCCGTTCGTGCTGTTTACCAACTACACCCGCTATGTCGACGAATTTGTCCGCTGGGGCTGTAGCCAGATCCTTGACCCGGAGAGCCCTTATATCGCCCTCTCCTGCGCCGGTGGGATCTGGATCACCGCCGAAACCGAAGCGCCTGAGCAGGCTATCTCCGATCTGGCGTGGAAGAAGCACCAGATGCCAGCCTGGCACCTGATCACCGCCGACGGCCAGGGCATTACGCTTATCAACATCGGTGTGGGTCCGTCAAACGCCAAGACCATCTGCGACCATCTGGCGGTGCTGCGCCCGGACGTCTGGCTGATGATTGGTCATTGCGGTGGGTTGCGTGAAAGCCAGCTGATTGGCGACTACGTGCTGGCCCACGCCTACCTGCGTGATGACCATGTGCTTGACGCCGTGCTCCCGCCGGACATCCCGATCCCGAGCATTGCCGAAGTGCAGCGCGCGCTGTATGACGCCACCAAAGAGGTGAGCGGCATGCCGGGTGAAGAGGTTAAACAGCGTCTGCGTACCGGCACGGTAGTCACGACAGATGACCGTAACTGGGAACTGCGTTACTCCGCCTCTGCCCTGCGCTTCAACCTGAGCCGCGCGGTGGCGATTGATATGGAAAGCGCCACCATTGCCGCTCAGGGTTATCGCTTCCGTGTGCCTTACGGCACGCTGCTATGCGTTTCCGATAAACCGCTGCACGGTGAAATCAAGCTACCGGGACAGGCAAACCGGTTCTACGAAGGGGCTATCTCCGAACACCTGCAAATCGGCATTCGCGCCATTGATTTGCTGCGGGCAGAAGGTGACCGGCTGCACTCACGCAAGCTGCGTACCTTTAACGAACCGCCATTCCGCTGATAACAATAAGGAAAAATAATGCACACCCCATCACCGTTATCGGCCCTGCGTCAGTGGCTACAGGAAAATAAGCTCGACGGGATGATCGTCCCACGCGCGGATGCCTGGCAGAGCGAATATTGCGCGCCGTATGATGAAAAACTGGCCTGGCTGACCGGCTTCGATGGCTCGGCGGGGCTGGCGCTGGTGCTAAAAGACAAAGCCCTGCTTTTTGTCGATGGCCGCTATCAGGTTCAGGCCCGCGTGCAGGTCAATATGGATGAAGTAGAGATCCATCATCTGCACAACGAGCCGCTGGCACAATGGCTGACGGCCAACATTGAGGCTGGCACGCGGATTGGTTTTGAAACGCTGCTGATGACCAATGCCGATTATGAGACGCTATCTGCGACACCGTGTGAAATGGTGCCGCTTAACCAGTCACCGTTTGATACGTTATGGACCGATCGCCCTGCCGCTCCGGCGGGGCTTATCCGCGAGATGCCCGTTGAAATCAGCGGTGAAAACAGCGCCGATAAACGTCAGCGCGTTGCCGCCGTACTGGCCGCGAACAATGCCGATTATCTGGCCGTGACCCTGCCGGATAATATCGCCTGGCTGCTTAACGTGCGCGGTTCAGATATTCCCACCAGCCCGGTTCCGCTCTCTTTTGCCCTGCTCAGTCGGGACGGTAGCGTTGAGTGGTTCGTTAACGACAATAAGCTAAGCAACCTGCCTGATAGCGTGCGAAACGCTTTCACCATTGCGCCGCAGGATGCCTTTATTGAACGCTGCCAGCGCCTCTCTCACGGTAAACGGGTGATGGTGGATGCCGATTCAGCGCCGGTGGCTCTGCGTTTTGCCATTGAGCCACACGGTGACATTCTCTGGCGCACCGACCCCATCACGCTGATGAAGGCCAATAAAAATACGGTAGAACTGGCGGGTTACCGGGAGTGCCATCATCAGGACGGTGCCGCGTGGGTCAATTTCCTGGCCTGGCTGAGCCGTGAAGTGCCCGCACGTGCGGCAGCAGGTCAGCCGCTGACCGAGCTGGAGGCCCAGGCACAGCAACTCGCGTTTCGCGAGCAGCAGCCTGGCTTTATTGAGCAGAGTTTTGCGACCATTTCGGCCTCGTCCAGCAATGCGGCGATGTGCCACTACCACTCAAGCGAAGCCAGCAACAAACCCATCGGCCATGACCACTTTTATCTGAATGATTCTGGTGGTCAGTACCATAATGGTACCACTGACGCCACACGTACCCTGGCGTGGGGCAAGGTCAGCCCGCAGCAGCGATTACATTACACCGCCGTGCTGAAAGGTTTTCTGTCGCTGATTACCCTGCAGTTTCCGTCCGGCACCCAGGGGCATCAGCTGGATGCCTTCGCGCGTCGGCCGCTGTGGGAGATGGGGCTGGATTTCGATCACGGAACGGGCCATGGCGTGGGTCATCAGTTGCTTATCCATGAGAACCCGCATCGCATCGCTAAAAAGGTCAACCCGTGGCCGCTGGTGGCGGGCAATATTATGACTATCGAGCCGGGATACTATCTGGCGGATAGCCATGGGATCCGCATTGAAAATCAGGTGGAGATTGTGGAAAGCTCTCCAGGATTCTGCAAATTTGCTTCGCTGACACTGATCCCAATCGACCTCAGCCAGGTCGAACTCAATCTGTTAAACGAGCAGGAAAAGCAGTGGCTGGATGAGTATCATCAACAGGTGCGCGAAGCGCTGTCCCCGATGGTGGAGAGCGACGCGCGTCCGTGGCTGGTGGAGGCGACGGCACCGATTCGTGTGAAACATTAGTGCGGTTTATTGCCGGGTGGCGGCTTCGCCTTACCCGGCCTACTCGTCCGTAGGCCCGGTAAGCGCAGCGCCACCGGGCAAATTTTCCGAACGCACAAAAGCAAAAAGCCTGCTTTAAAAGCAGGCTTTTCAAATTTGGCTCCTCTGACTGGACTCGAACCAGTGACATACGGATTAACAGTCCGCCGTTCTACCGACTGAACTACAGAGGAATCGTGTGAACGGGGCGCATATTATCGATGCTACCCGGTGTTGTCAAAGGCAGAATGCAGATTTCCGATCGTTTGCCGATTTATTCAACATTTCGCACATTTGTCAGGCATTGTGCCGTGGATATTTCCAGAGCCAGCGCCCACTTACCATACGCCAGTAGAACAATGCCCCGCGCACGGCCCAGTCAAGGAACATCCCCAGCCAGACCCCGACAACCCCCATACCGAGCATGACACCCAGCGTATAACCCGCTACCACGCGGCAACCCCACATGCCGAGCATAGAGACCCACATCGCAAAGCGGGCATCGCGTGCCCCTTTTAACCCGGCAGGCAGTACCCAGGACGCCGCCCAGATCGGCATAAAAGCCGCATTGAGCCAAATCAGGATCTTAACGACCTCTTTAACATCATCTTCGTGGGTATAGAACGAGGCCATCAGCCCGGCAAAGGGCGCGCTCCCCCACGCAATTATCGTCAGACCGATGGTCGACAGCCAGAAGACATGGCGCAACTGCCGCTCCGCCTGCCCTATCTGCCCTTTGCCGAGCCGTTTACCGGTGATGATGGTGGAAGCCGACCCTAAGGCGTTACCCGGCAGGTTAATCAGCGAGGCGATGGAGAAGGCAATAAAGTTACCGGCAATCACATCTGTCCCCATACCGGCAACAAACATCTGGGTAAGCAGTTTACCGCCGTTGAACAGTACCGACTCGATACTGGCAGGAATACCAATCCCCATCACTTCCCAGATAATGGCGAAGTTAAAGGGTCGGAAGTAGCTTTTTAACGTGAGGCGCAGCGATGGCGTAATCCCCGCCATCAACACCCCGAGGATGGCTGCCGCACCAATGTAGCGGGAGATAGTCAGCCCCAGCCCTGCGCCAACAAACCCCATCCCCTCCCAGGAGAAAACACCGTAGATCAGGACGCTACTGATCATGATATTCAGGATGTTCATTCCGCCGTTGATCAGCAGCGGAATTTTTGTGTTGCCCGCCCCGCGCAGCGCGCCGCTACCGATCAGTGCGATGGCTGCGGCAGGATAGCTTAAGACCGTCATTTCCAGATAGGTCAGCGCCAGATCCTTAACTTCATTCGTCGCTTCACCCGCGACAAAGTCGATAATCTCTTTGCCGAAATAGTGAATCACCGCCGCCAGGATGATCGAAAAGAGGGTCATGATCATCAGCGACTGCCGGGCGGCTTCGCGTGCACGCTTCGGATCCAGCTTGCCCAGGCTAAAGGCCACCACCACCGTGGTCCCAAGATCGATAGCGGCAAAGAAAGACATCACCACCATATTAAAACTGTCCGCCAGCCCGACCCCGGCCATCGCCTCTTTACCCAGCCAGCTCACCAGGAAGGTGCTTAACACCCCCATCAGCAGAACGCAGGTATTCTCCAGAAAAATAGGTACGGCAAGCGGGGTGATTTCACGCCAGAACAGAACACGATAGCTTTTACGTTTTGCATACCATGGCGTGCGCATAATCGCCTGGCGGAGAGTGGCAGTAACGTTCAAAATGGACCTTAGCGAGAAAAGTTGAAACTCCATTTCAAATGATGGGGGAGAAAAGCTCATCCTGCAAAGTATTTTCCATAAAAAGATGTCTGGATTTGCAACAAACTGATGACAGAATCGGCAATCGATCGCTAATCACTAAGATCAGGTTTGACAAAAGTTTTTTCGCCGCTAAGATAAGCCTCCACAACGATTCCTCTGTAGTTCAGTCGGTAGAACGGCGGACTGTTAATCCGTATGTCACTGGTTCGAGTCCAGTCAG
>OKVJ01000743.1_pt1 | contig 12079 bp, 9 predicted proteins | sample 1606921 | NCBI WGS metagenome assembly OKVJ01 (sample SAMN03281016, study PRJEB24777) | human gut metagenome | isolation source: fecal sample PR161 from 1 month old female Malay infant, caesarean...
TTAACCCGGGCCGGGCCCGGTTTATCCTCACGGAACCGGCGGTTTATTTCACCCATGCGGTCATACGGGGAATCGCTGTCTTTGCCCTCGCCGAGCAGTGTCGGAGACACGGCCTCCAGACTGAAAGACGGGAACTGCCAGGTCGCGGCTTTCAGGGCATCGATCCCGTCAATAATCAGCCGCCCCGGAGCACCGGCAAAAAATTGTCCGGGTTTGAAGCCGTGCTCCCGCCAGGAAAGCGGGGCATTATTACGGCCGAAAATCAGCGGGATCTGATATTTTTCCGCATGGCGCTGCAGAATGCGCAGATCAAACTGGATCAGGCTCCAGCCGATTATCATGTCCGGATCATGTTCCGCCAGCCACTGGTTCAGACGGTGAAGCAGATCCGGGCGGCGCGGGACATACTCCAGCGTGAAATCAGGATTGGTCAGCGGTGTGCCGTTCTCCGGGCCGAGCATAAAAACAGTATCAGCACCGCAACCGGAGAGCCCGATGGAGTAAAGATCACCGAACTCCGTGGTTTCGATATCCAGAGAAACGATTTTCAGCGCCGGGCGGTAATCCGGATGCGGTTTCATCAGCACATGACCATCCGGCTGTGGCTGCACCCAGACAGCGGCGGTGATAAAACGCTCCATCAGATAGCGCTCGCAGGGGCGGATATCCGCTTCATAAAGGTGCAGATGCTGTTCGCCGAGCTGTTTTTCCAGTTGCTGTAACTGGCGGTACTGGCGGCAGTAAACGGCACTGACATCATCCTGATGAAAATCCTTTAGCGGAGGTGCTGTCAGTGTGGCGCCGGGAATGTTGTTAATGAAGGGACGGCTTTCCGCCAGCTCCCGGTGCGGGACAAAGCCGACAGCCTGCTGCAGCGGAACAGAAACATGCCGTGGCCCGTTATCTGTTGCCAGCCAGTAACGGACTTCAATACCGCGCGGGGTATCAGACCAGTGACGGGTCAGAATAAAACCGGCTTCCGCCGGTGCTGCCACCTGACGGGAGGGAAAACTGTTGTGCCCTGCCATCATTTTGTCCGTTCTGCTGATGAAAAAATAACTATAGCAGAGTGGTGTGGATATATACAGTATTTAAGATGCGGGTTTACGGACGGATACCGAGGATCTGAGCCTGGGGAACCTCACCGCTGACCAGGGCGGCGGTACTGCCGTCAAAGGCAATGGTACCGTTATCCACCACCATCGCGCGGGGCGCGATTCGGACTGCGTCATCGGTATTGTGGGAAACCATCATCAGTGTCAGCTGCCGTGAATCACAGATGGTTTCCAGCAGTGCCAGCATTTCATTGCGCAGTGCCGGATCCAGTGCGGAGAAGGGTTCATCCAGCAGCAAAACCGGCTGAGAACGCACCAGACAGCGCGCCAGTGCGACCCGCTGGCGCTGACCGCCGGAAAGCTGTGATGGCAGCCGTTTCAGCAGTGGTGTCAGCGAAACCTGTTCAGCGATCTGTTCCAGCTGCACTTTTTGCGCCGCATTCAGTTTCATCCCGGGATGAAAACCGAGAGCGATATTCTGTTCAGCCGTCAGGTGAGCAAACAGGTTATTTTCCTGAAACAGCATGGATACCGGGCGTGAAGCGGGCGGTGTGCGGGTGTGATCTTCATTATTCAGCAGAATAGTGCCGCTTTCGGCAAACTGAAACCCGGCAATCAGTGACAGCAGGGTACTTTTACCCGCGCCGCTCGGGCCGAGAATGGCAATTTTTTCTCCGGCGGCAACGGAAAAATGAAAATTCATGGTCTGTTGCTGATAGCGGTAAAGAATATGATCAAAATAAATCATGGGCGTTTCCCCGGCAGACGTTCCAGAACGGTAAACAGCCCGAAACAGAGTAAAAACAGGATCAGTGCAGTGACCGCGGCATCCGCATTGCGGTAAGCGCCGATCTGCTGATAAAGATAGAACGGCAGCGTGCGGAAATCTTCATTGCCGAACAGCGCGATCACACCAAAATCCCCGACCGACAGCACACTGGCAAATGCCACTGCCTGTGCCAGCGGGTTACGGAGAGCCTTCAGTTCAATCAGTTTCAGCCGGTTGAAGCCGCTGATATTCAGCGAGAGACAGAGCGGGTTATAGCGTTCAGCCAGGTCACGCATCGGGTTATCCAGCACTTTCAGTGCATACGGAATCGCCATCAGCGCGTTGGTCAGGATCACCAGCCCGTATGGAATTGCTCCCAAATCAGTGGTGCCGGTCGTGCTGTTGAGCAGCAGGAAAAACCCGGTAGCCAGTACAATTCCCGGCATGGCGAGGATCACCAGCCCGGAAAGCTCCATGGCCTGTCCTGCCCTGACCGCCTGCCGCAGACGCAGTTCACGGCTGCTCCATAACAGCATCATGGTCAGCAGCACACAGATAAAACCGGAAGCCAGCGCAATTCCGAGCGAGGTGAAAAATGCCCGCCATAGCGCCGGTTGCTGCAGTACCGGCAGTAATCCCGGATTCAGACCGTCCGCGATGATGGCAAAAAACGGCGGCAGCAGGAACAGCAGGGCACAGAGGATGATCAGGCCGTCAGCCAGCCGGCGCGGCAGAGTATCCTGCGGGTTGCGCCATTGCAGTGACTGGGTAAAGCCGACAGAAAAATGACCGGACAAACGCTGGCTGACGAGCACCAGCCCGATGCAGCATACCAGCTGGATCAGCGCCAGCAGGGCAGCGCGGCCAATATCAAAGTCATAATTCAGTGCCTGATAAATCGCCAGTTCAATGGTAGTTGCCGCCGGGCCGCCACCGAGTGCCAGCACCGTGGCAAAACTGGCAAAGCAGAGCATAAAAATCAGTGCGGCGGTCGGCAGCAACTGACGGCGCAGATAAGGCCACTCCACAATCCGGAAATGCTGCCATTCATTCATATTAAGCTGAGCGGCGAGCTGTCTCTGCTCCGTGGCAATATTATCGAGCTGCTGATACAGCATCCGGGTGGCAAGCGGCATATTGAAGAAGATGTGCGCCAGCAGAATGCACTGTAATCCGTACGGGGAGAAGGTATAGTCCAGATCCAGAAAACCGGAAATATGTGCCAGCCAGCCGTTACGTCCGTAAACTGACAGAATACCGAATACGGCTACCAGCACGGGCAGTACCAGCGTCATCGCGCATAACCGCAGAAAGACCGTCCGTCCCGGGAAACGGCGGCGCCAGAGTGCCCGGGCCAGGAAAACAGCCGGGATAACGGAAAAGAGTGCGGATAAGAAAGCCTGCCAGAAGGTAAAGCGGACGACATGCCACAGGTAGCTGTCATCCCATATCTGCTGCCAGTCTGTATCCGGTGTGTTAAACCACAGCGCCCCGAAGGCACTGACAGCAACGACCAGAAGAAGACCGGACACGAGTGCGCCCGGTATCAGGTACGCGGCAATTAACGGCTGACTGCGTTTTGCCATATCCGTATCCACTGATTGCGCTTTTTCGCCACTTCTTTTGCATCGAATTCCAGCGTTTTCGCCGGTTTCGGCATTTTGTCGTAAACCGGCGGCAGCGGCATATCAATCACAGGATACATCCAGTTGGTGGTCGGCAGCGTTTTCTGGAAATCCGGTGTCAGCATAAACTGCATGAACTGTTCCGCCAGTGCCGGGTGTTTTGAGGAGGCCAGTACACCTGCCATTTCCACCTGAAGATAATGTCCTTCCTCAAACAGTGCTGCGGCATAGTTATCTTTGTTATCTGCCAGCATGTGGTAACCAGGCGAAGAGGTATAACTCAGTACCAGGTCAGCTTCACCTTTCAGGAACAGGCCGTAAGATTCACTCCAGCCTTTGGTGACCGTCAGGGTCTTGTTCGCCATTTTGGCCCACTGTGCCGCCACATCATCCCCGTAGAGTTTTTCCATCCACAGCAGTAATCCCAGTCCCGGTGTGCTGGTGCGCGGATCCTGATAAATAATGGTCAGCTTCTGATCACTGTTAAGCAGTTCTTTCATGCTTTTCGGCGGGTTCGGCAGGGTGTCTTTGTTGTAGATAAAGGCAAACCAGCCGTAGTCATAAGGAATAAAGGTTTTGCTTTCCCATTTGACCGGCAGCACCAGTTTTGACTGATCAACATTGCTTTCTTTAAACAGTCCGGTATCCAGAGCCGCCTGCATCAGGTTGTTATCCAGACCTAAGATGATATCGGCCTGTGATTTTTTACCTTCCATCCGCAGACGGTTCAGCAGCGTCACGCCGTCACTCAGACTGACGAGTTTCAGTTCGCAGTTGCATTGCGCTTCAAAGTTTTTCTTAATTTCCGGCCCCGGTCCCCACTCAGCAACAAATGAGTCATAGGTATAGACAGTCAGAACCGGTTTGCTGTTATCCGCAGCCGCCTGGAAAGAGAACAGAGCAGCAAGGCCGCCTGCGATGATATTTCTGGTCAGTTTCTGTAACACTTTGCGCTCCTGTAAGGGAAGGATTGGCAAAGGATCTGAGTGCAGCATGATGGCGACAGGCTGTGCTGTCAGCAGTGGCGGCTCAAATCCCTACGCCGGGATTAACCGGATCAGGTTCCTCGGGTGTTATCTCAGCAACACCGGCCGGAAAGCCGGAACTGCACCCCGTTGAGAGAGGAATAGTGTAGTGTTTTTCTCAGGAATTTGCCACTGCCCGGAACCGTTAACGCGGCGTGTTGTTTTTCTTTCGTCAGAGCCGGAAATGCGGCGGGCTGAAGGATTTTGAGTGCAGAGGTTTACCCCATGATGGGAGTGTGAAACAATTGGCTATCTTTCAGTTTTTTTCTGAGGTAGTCGAGTGATTGATGATGATGGCTACCGCCCGAATGTCGGGATTGTAATTTGTAATAAGGAAGGCCAGGTTTTATGGGCCCGCCGCTACGGACAGCACTCGTGGCAGTTTCCTCAGGGAGGTATCAATCCCGGCGAATCACCGGAACAGGCCATGTACCGTGAGTTGTATGAGGAAGTTGGTTTAACGCGTAAAGATGTGCGTATCCTGGCGGTCACCCGCAACTGGCTGCGCTACAAATTACCCAAACGTTTGGTGCGTTGGGATACCAAACCGGTTTGTATCGGTCAGAAGCAGCGCTGGTTTTTACTTCAGCTGCTCTGCGAGGACAAAGAGGTCAATGTGACCCGCAGCAAGTCGCCGGAATTTGACGGCTGGCGCTGGGTCACCTATTGGTATCCTGTTCGTCAGGTGGTCTCTTTCAAACGTGATGTGTACCGCCGCGTAATGAAAGAGTTTTCTTCCGTTGTGATGCCTGCCAACAGCGAAGCGACGGCTGTGCGGGCACCGTTTCCCTACCGTCGCCGGCGCCAGAATTAGGGGGAACGGATGCTGACGCGTTTACGTGAAGTGATTGAAAAAGTGGCTGCCGCCGCCGATCTCGCGGAAGCGCTGGAGCTTCTGGTTAAAGAAACCTGTCAGGCGATGGGAACCGATGTCTGTTCCATCTACCTGGCAGATAATCAGCATCACTGTTTTTATCTGATGGCAACGCAGGGGCTGAAAAAGCCCCGCGGCCGTGCCGTCAGCCTTGCTTTCGGCGAAGGTGTGGTCGGTCATGTCGGCCGCCGCGCCGAGCTTATCAATATCGCGGATGTCCGCGAACACCCCGGTTTTAAATATCTCCCCCAGGTTAAAGAAGACAACCTGCGTGCATTTCTCGGTGCGCCGGTGGTTTACCGCCGCCAGTTACTGGGCGTGCTGGTGGTTCAGCAGAAAGAAAAACGCCTGTTCAGTGAAACGGAAGAGTCTTTTATTGTCACTCTGGCGATGCAGCTTGCCGTACTGCTGGCTCAGGCACAAACCAAAGGGTTGTTCGGGCAGTTCCGTCAGACCCGGATCCAGGCTATTCCGGTTTCTTCCGGGATTGTGATGGCCTATGGCTGGGAAGACCGTTCACAGCCGGTGCTTGAGAATGTTTCTGAAGCCTCGGCACTGGACCGCGTGCAGGAGCGTGCCCGCCTGAATAAAGCGCTGGAGGATGCCACGGCAGAGTGCCGTCGTATCAGCAAGCGTTTTAATGCCGCCTCACAAAAAGAGAGTGCCGCTATTTTCGATCTCTACTCCCATCTGCTGAACGACCTGCAACTGAAAAAGGGGTTGTACAGCATTGTGGAGCAGGGTTTTGTGGCTGAATGGGCCGTCAAAACGGTTATTGAGCAATTTGCGGGCCGGTTTGCCGGGCTTCAGGACAGCTATATGCGCGAGCGGGCCACGGATTTGCGTGCACTCGGGCAGCGGTTGTTATTCCATCTTGATGATAATTTTACCGGCAGCAACCAGTGGCCGGAGCGCTTTGTACTGGTGGCTGATGAGCTGAGTGCCAGCCTGCTGGCAGAGCTTCCGCAGGAACAGCTTGCCGGTGTGGTGGTGCGTGACGGGGCAACACATTCCCATTCCGCCATTCTGGTCAGAGCGATGGGTATCCCGGTTATCATGGGCGCAGATATTCAGCCGGAGCTGTTACACAACCGTCTGCTTATCCTCGACGGCTACCGGGGCATGGTGTATATCGAACCGGAGCCGCTGATAGCACAGGAATTCAGCCAGATTATTGAGCAGGAGCAGGCTATCAGCCAACTGGCCGAGGATGAGCTCAGCCGCTCAGCTGCACTGAAAAGCGGCGAACGGGTTTCCGTTCAGCTGAATGCCGGGCTCAGTCTGAAGTATGAGCAAAAAATCGTCAAAAGTATTGACGGGATTGGACTGTACCGTACGGAGATACCGTTTCTTGTTCATAATGGTTTTCCGTCAGAAGAGGAGCAGAAAGTCCGTTATCAGGATATGCTGCAACTCTTTGCCGGGAAACCGGTGGTACTGCGGACACTGGATATCGGTGCGGATAAGCAGCTGCCGTATATGCCTATCAGCGAGGAAAACCCGTGTCTGGGCTGGCGCGGTATCCGTGTGATGCTGGATCAGCCGGAGATTTTTCTTATCCAGTTGCGGGCCATGCTGCGGGCTAATATCGGGCTGAATAATCTGAAGATATTATTCCCGATGATTTCCGGGCTCGCGGAGGTTGAAGAGGCCATCCGCCTGCTTGACCGTGCCTGTGAGGAAGTCTCGGTACTGACCGGAGAACGGGTGGAACGTCCGCCGGTGGGGGTGATGCTGGAAGTGCCGTCATTGTTGTTTATGCTGCCGGAACTGAAACAATATATTGATTTTATTTCTGTCGGTACGAATGATTTAACCCAGTATCTGCTGGCGGTTGACCGGAATAATACACATGTTGCACCATTATATGACTCGCTCCATCCGGCGGTCCTGCGTATGCTGAGTTTTGTCCGGACTGAAACCACCCGGCTGGGGATCCCGGTCTCAGTCTGCGGGGAAATGGCGGCAAATCCGTTAGGTGCAATGATACTGATTGGTTTAGGATACCGTCAGCTGAGTATGAACGGGCGGAGTATCCCGCGTATTAAGTATTTGCTGCGGCATCTGGATGCCGGAGCACTGGAGCCGCTGCTGGCATCATTGCTGGATGCACAGACAGCGGCTGAGATCCGTGAAAAAGCGGAGCTGTTTATTGAGAACAAGGGGCTGGGACAGCTTATCCGGGGTAGTGCTTAACCGGCACATCCCGGGGCATAAGGTGTTTCCGTCCTTACAGTCATATATCCCGGTCTGCGGCAGGCAGAGCTGTAACCGCAGCCGGATACAACACACAGTGTGAGGTACGATGAGTAACACTTATCTGGCATTTCCGGATTTTGATCCTGTTATTTTTTCTGTGGGGCCGGTGGCGTTACGCTGGTACGGGCTGATGTATCTTGTCGGGTTTGTGTTTGCCATGTGGCTGGCCAACCGGCGTGCAGACAAACCGGGCAGCGGCTGGAAACGCAGTGAAGTTGAAACACTGTTATATGCCGGGTTTGTGGGTGTTTTCCTGGGCGGCCGTATCGGCTATGTGCTGTTTTATAACTTCCCGCTGTTTGCAGAAAACCCGCTGTATCTGTTCAAAGTCTGGGATGGCGGTATGTCATTCCACGGCGGACTGATGGGCGTTATTATTGCTATGTGGTGGTTTGCCCGCCGCACGAAGCGTCATTTTTTACAGGTTGCTGACTTTGTGGCACCGTTGATTCCGTTTGGTCTCGGTATGGGGCGCATCGGTAACTTTATTAATGGCGAACTGTGGGGGCGTGTGACACTCGATACACCGTGGGCCATTCTGTTCCCGACGTCTTACAGTGAAGACGTGAAACTGGCTGCTGCTGATCCGTCTCTGATGCCGGTGCTTGAGCAATACGGCGTTCTGCCGCGTCACCCGTCGCAGCTGTATGAAATGCTGCTGGAAGGGATCGTCCTCTTTATTATTCTGAATGTGTTTGTCCGTAAATCCCGCCCGATGGGCAGTGTGTCAGGTCTGTTCCTGATCGGCTATGGGCTGTTCCGTATCATTGTGGAATTTTTCCGCCAGCCGGATGCCCAGCTTGGTTTATTCGGCGGGATCAGCATGGGGCAGATTTTGTCTGTGCCGATGATTATTATTGGTGTACTGATGATGGTATGGGCATACAAATGCCCGGGTAATAAAAAGCAGAGTAATACCGGAAAACAGAACGCACCGGAATAGATCAGGCTTTAGTGAGTAATAAAAAACTGCATCGTAACGGATGCAGTTTTTTTATGCGCGGCTGTTTAATGGTTTCTCAGACAGAGAACGGATATTTAATCGGGTCGTGGTGCTGATAATCTGTCACTGTGAAGTCATCGGTGGTTACCCATGTCATTAAATCATCCAGCGTTTTAATGTCAGGGTTAATATGCAGTTTCGGTGATGCAAATGGCTTACGTGCAATCTGGACATCACGCATTAATTCCAGCTGATCTTCATATAAATGAAGGTTAACCACTTTGTGATAAACCTTACCGCATTTCAGGCCGGTTATCTGAGCCATAATAGCCAGCAGGAAATAACATTGCGGCGCATTGAAAACATAACCCAGTGCATAATCACAACTGCGCTGATAACTGTTTAAATATAATGTGCCATCAAGAACAGGTGTAAATATAACTCCAAAGACTTGTTTAGAATTATCAAAGCACAAAAATATTGTAGCAGTAAAAGAAGCAAGTGGAAATTTATCGCAGGTGGCAGAGATAAGAGCATTATGTGGTGATGAACTTAATATTTACTCTGGAAATGATGATCAGATTTCACCAATATTATCACTTGGTGGAAAGGGCGTAATTTCAGTTCTTTCAAATGTGGCACCAAAAGAAACGCATGAGATATGTCAGTTATTTTTTGACGGTAAGGCGGAAGAAAGTGCAAAGATTCAGTTAGAATACTTAAATCTTATAAATGCTTTATTTATAGAAGTAAATCCTATTCCAGTAAAAACAGCATTAGGTCTTATGGGATATAATGTAGGACATCTTAGAATGCCATTATTTTCAATGGAAGAATGTAATCTTGAAGTTTTAAAGAAAGAATTAAAAGCTAGAAATTTAATATAGATTCAGAGAACATGAAATAATTTAATATATTATAATTTTAATGCTACAGAATTGAGCTTTTACATTCTGTAGCATTTTTAATATATAAATGTATTTAGTAAATACTATACGTTATAAAATTAAAAGGCTTATATATACATACATTAAAGCTATAAGATGACTTAAGAATAATATTTTAAAATTAAAAGAGTATTAATGCAGTATGTCTTTAACTTGTTTTTTATTGTAAATATTATACAATGTATAATTAAAATTCTAATTGTTTAGACATTTATTAAAGTTAATATGTAGATTCATTATGAGAACTTATATATAATAATTCATAAGAAAAAAATTGGGGGTATAGTCGTTGAAAAAAGTTAATGAGATACTAAATAATACAATATATAAGGAATGTATTAAAGAGATAGAAGTTATGGAACAAGATAGAGTGTTCTGTAGGCATAATATAAATCATTTTTTAGATATGGCAAGAATAGCATACATACTTGTATTAGAAGAAGGACTATCTTATTCCAAAGAAGTTATTTATGCAATAGGTCTGCTTCATGATATAGGAAGAGCACAAGAGTATAAAAACAACATAAACCATGATGAGGCAGGTGTGATGATATCAGAAAAAATATTAAAAGAAACATCATATAGCACTGATGAGATAAATTTGATTTTAAATGCTATTGCTAATCATGGTAACAAAGATGTGGAAGATAAATTTTTAAACATAATATACAAAAGTGATAAATTATCAAGGAATTGTTTTGATTGCAAGGCAGAGAAGGAATGTTACTGGAGTATAGAGAAAAAGAATATGGAAATAAAGTATTAATAGACATGATATAAAATAGTGTTAAAATAGAAATGAATATTATAAATAGTATTATTAAATAGACAAGTAAATGTTAAAAGGTTATACAAAGGAATGGTGATTATTCATGAAAATAGGTAATAAGGAATTTAAACTAGGGGAAAGAACTTATGTTATGGGAATATTAAATGCTACACCTGATTCATTTTCAGATGGAGGTAAGTTTAATGAAGTTGAAATAGCATTAAAAAGAGTTGAGGAAATGATAAGCCAGGGTGCAGATATAATAGATGTTGGAGGAGAATCAACAAGACCTAACTTTACAGTAGTAGAAGTTGATGATGAAATAAATAGAGTAGTGCCAGTAATTAAGGCTATAAAAGAGAAGTTTGATATTACTGTTTCAATTGATACATATAAGGCAAAGACTGCAGAAGCAGCAATTAAAGCAGGTGCTGATATTATAAATGATGTATGGGGATTTAAAAAGGACAAGAGTATGGCTTCTGTTGCAGCTAAATATGATGTACCATGTATTCTTATGCATAATAGAGAAGATAAGCCATATGAAAATTTAATGGAAGATGTTAAAAATGATTTAATAGAATCTATAAAAATTGCTATGGATGCAGGTGTTAAGAAAGAAAATATAATATTAGATCCAGGTATAGGATTTGCAAAAACATATGAAGAAAACTTAATTGTAATGAAAAATGTAAAAGAGATAAGAGATATGGGTTATCCTGTTTTACTTGGAACATCAAGAAAATCAATGATAGGAAATACTTTAAATTTACCTGTAGATCAAAGAGTGGAAGGTACACTTGTTACTACAGTAATGGGAATAATGTCAGGCTGTGAATTTATTAGAGTTCATGATGTACTTGAAAATAAAAGAGCATGCATTATGACAGATAAGATTTTAAGTGTTTAGGAAAAGTATTATAAACTAATAAACAAAATGAGTAAATTATATAAAAAGGAGTATCTCATGGATAAAATATTTTTAAAGAATGTTGAGATTTTTGCAAAACATGGAGTTTTTCAGGAAGAAAAGACTCTTGGGCAAAAGTTCATATTAGATATAGAACTGTCTCTTGATACAAAAGAAGCAGGAGTAACAGGTGATTTAACTAAATCAGTTCATTATGGGGAACTATGTCATAGAATTGAAGAGATTTTCACGAAGGAATCATATGATTTAATAGAAACAGCAGCTCAAAAGGTAGCAGATTACATATTATATAATTATGATATGGTACATAGTACGAAAGTAACATTAAAGAAACCTTGGGCGCCGATTGGAAGACATCTTGACTATGCAGGTATTGAAATTGAAAGAGGATGGCATGAAGCTTATTTATCAATAGGAAGTAATATTGGAGATAAGCAAAGCAACTTAAAAGATGCAATTGAAAGATTATCATTATTAAATGAAATAAAAGTTGAAAAAGTTTCTGAATTTTTAGTTACAGAACCTTGGGGATATACTGATCAAGAAGAATTTTTAAATGGAGCAGTTAAAATAAAAACAACATTTTCACCTAAGGAACTTGTAAGAGCATTATTAAACATTGAAAGTGAAATGAAGAGAGAAAGAATTATAAAATGGGGACCAAGAATAATAGATCTTGATGTTGTATTTTACGATGATTTAATAAGTGATGATGAAGAAATAATACTTCCACATCCAAGAATGGAAGAAAGGGAATTTGTACTTAAGCCTCTTTCAGAAATATGTCCATATAAAATTCATCCAGTTTTAAGAAAATCTATAGTTAAACTGCTTGATGAATTAAATTAATTTGGATTAATGAATGTGTGACATGTTTTATAT
>OKVJ01000744.1_pt1 | contig 12070 bp, 8 predicted proteins | sample 1606921 | NCBI WGS metagenome assembly OKVJ01 (sample SAMN03281016, study PRJEB24777) | human gut metagenome | isolation source: fecal sample PR161 from 1 month old female Malay infant, caesarean...
CCTTTGTTGAAGCGAACGTTTTCCAGAACCACCAGTTCACCGGCAGCAACGTCAACGCCATCCAGGTAATCTTTAACCAGACGAACCGGGTTAGACAGTTTGTCTTTCAGGTAATTAACAACCGGCAACAGAGAGAATTCTTCGTTGTACTCGCCTTCGGTCGGACGACCCAGGTGAGAAGTAACCATTACTTTAGCACCCTGTTTCAGCGCCAGTTCGATGGTCGGCAGGGAGGCGCGGATACGCGCGTCGCTGGTCACTTTGCCATCTTTAACCGGTACGTTCAGATCAGCACGGATGAAAACGCGTTTACCAGCCAGATCCAAATCGGTCATCTTAATTACAGACATGGTGAATCCTCTCGTTGATTCTTGATAAAGTTTTGCAAGCGCCGCAGCGCCTTACCTGAAACCTTGCGCGGCCATCGCTAACGTCGTGTCGAGCATTCGGTTAGCAAAGCCCCATTCGTTATCGCACCAGACCAACGTTTTGATCAGATGCGCGCCACTGACCCTGGTTTGCGTGCCATCGACGATGGCGCTGTGCGGGTCGTGGTTAAAATCTGTCGAGACCAACGGTAATTCCGTATAGTCAACTATACCATGAAATGCTCCCTGTGCTGCTTTTTGCAGCAACTGGTTGACTTCACAGGCCTTTACCGGTTTTTTCACCGTCACGCTCAGGTCTATTGCGGTGACGTTAATCGTCGGTACGCGTACCGCGATCGCCTCAAAACGGTCGTTAAACTGCGGGAAAATACGGGTGATCCCCGCCGCAAGTTTAGTATCAACCGGAATAATTGACTGGCTGGCCGCACGGGTGCGCCGCAGATCCGGGTGATAGGCATCGATCACCTGCTGGTCGTGCATCGCGGAGTGGATTGTCGTGACCGTTCCTGACTCAATGCCGTAGGCATCATCTAGCAGTTTAATGACCGGAATAATGCAGTTGGTAGTGCAGGAGGCGTTGGAGACAATGCGGTGCTCCGCGCGCAGTTCATCATGGTTGACGCCGAAGACTACCGTTGCGTCGAGATCGTTGCCGCCAGGATGTGAAAAGAGCACTTTCTTCGCGCCAGCCTGAAGATGGGCTTCGCCATGTTCACGGCTACCGTATACGCCGGTACAGTCCAGCACCACATCTACCGCCAGCTCCTGCCAGGGCAGCGCGGCGATAGAAGGCTCATGCAGTAGACGAATGACGTCATCGCCGACATACAGCTGTTCCCGCTCCTGGCGAACATCCCAGGAAAAACGGCCATGGCTGGTGTCGTACTTCAATAAATGCGCGATGCCTGCGGCATCCGCCAGTTCATTGATCGCCACCACGGTGATTTCCGCACGACGCCCGGATTCATACAAAGCGCGAACCACGTTGCGTCCTATGCGACCGAAGCCATTAATCGCGATGCGTATGGTCATAGGTCTCCTGCAAGGTTATCCCTGATTTGAGGTGGCTGACAGAGTAATCCAGCAACGCCTTTAGGGGAACCTTACCTGTCGCAAACTGCGACTGATTGATTAATTGTCGAACATTTATACGACTGAAACGCTTCAGCTAGAATAAGCCAAAGTCGGAATAAAAGGAATGTTTGTCCAGAGCAATAAACCAGCTATATGACTTGCGTCACATTTTCTTTGGAATAATTTACAGGATAGTTACATGTTCGAGGAATAGCGCCTACAAAAAGCCAGGTGGCGAGATAAAAGCAAAACTGTAACCCAGGGGTTACCGTTTTTGGTGTTCGCACCCTCTCCCACAGGAGAGGGTTGAGGTGCGGGCATCAGCCCGCACCGTACCAGCGATTACAGCAGTGCTTTCGCTTTGGCGACAACGTTGTCAACGGTGAAGCCGAACTCTTCAAACAGCTGCTCTGCCGGCGCAGACTCACCGAAGGTGGTCATGCCAACGATGGCGCCGTTCAGGCCAACGTATTTGAACCAGTAGTCCGCGATACCGGCTTCTACCGCTACGCGGGCAGAAACGGCTTTCGGCAGTACGGATTCACGATAGGCCGCATCCTGCTTGTCGAACGCATCGGTGGACGGCATGGAGACCACGCGCGCCTTCACGCCTTCAGCGGTCAGTTTGTCCCACGCGGCAACCGCCAGCTCCACTTCTGAACCGGTGGCGATGAAGATCAGTTCCGGCTGGCCGGCGCAATCTTTCAGCACATAACCGCCGCGGGCCACGTTTGCCAGTTGCTCTGCGGTACGCTCCTGCTGCGCCAGATTCTGACGGGAGAGGATCAGCGCGGTCGGGCCGTCCTGACGCTCTACGCCATATTTCCACGCAATCGCGGATTCAACCTGGTCACACGGACGCCAGGTGGACATGTTCGGCGTGACGCGCAGGGAAGCCACCTGCTCTACCGGCTGGTGAGTCGGGCCATCTTCGCCCAGACCGATGGAGTCGTGGGTGTAGACCATCACCTGACGCTGTTTCATCAGCGCCGCCATGCGTACCGCGTTACGCGCATATTCCACGAACATCAGGAAGGTAGAGGTGTACGGCAGGAAACCGCCGTGCAGCGAGATACCGTTGGCAATTGCGGTCATACCGAATTCACGTACGCCGTAATGGATGTAGTTACCGGCGGTGTCTTCGTTGATCGGCTTAGAGCCGGACCACAGGGTCAGGTTGGACGGCGCCAGGTCGGCAGAACCGCCGAGGAATTCCGGCAGCAGCGGGCCAAACGCTTCAATGGCGTTCTGCGATGCTTTGCGGCTGGCGATCTTCGCCGGATTCGCCTGCAGCTTAGCGATGAACTCGTTAGCTTTGGCGTCGAAGTCAGACGGCATTTCGCCTTTCATACGGCGGGTGAATTCGGCGGCTTCCTGCGGGAAGGCTTTGGCGTAGGCGGCAAACTTGTCGTTCCACGCGGCTTCTTTCGCCTGGCCAGCTTCTTTCGCATCCCACTGCGCATAGATGTCAGACGGGATTTCAAACGGGCCGTATTTCCAGCCCAGCGCTTCGCGGGTCAGCGCGATTTCCGCGTCGCCCAGCGGCGCGCCGTGGGAATCATGGGTGCCTGCTTTGTTCGGCGAACCGAAGCCGATGATGGTTTTGCACATCAGCAGGGACGGTTTGTCGGTGACCGCGCGCGCTTCTTCTACCGCGCGTTTGATGGCGTCAGCGTCGTGACCGTCAACGCCGCGCACCACGTGCCAGCCGTAGGCTTCAAAGCGTTTCGCGGTATCGTCGGTGAACCAGCCTTCAACGTGGCCATCGATGGAGATGCCGTTGTCATCATAGAACGCCACCAGTTTACCCAGTTTCAGGGTACCGGCCAGGGAGCACACTTCGTGAGAAATGCCTTCCATCATGCAGCCGTCGCCCATGAAGGCGTAGGTGAAGTGATCGACGATGTCGTGTCCTGGACGGTTAAACTGCGCCGCCAGCGTTTTTTCCGCGATAGCCATACCGACTGCGTTAGCGATACCCTGGCCCAGCGGGCCGGTGGTGGTTTCCACGCCTGCGGTGTAGCCGACTTCCGGGTGGCCCGGAGTCTTAGAGTGCAGCTGACGGAAGTTTTTCAGTTCTTCAATCGGCAGATCATAACCGGTGAGGTGCAGCAAGCTGTAAATCAGCATGGAGCCGTGACCGTTGGACAGCACGAAGCGGTCGCGATCGGCCCAGGACGGGTTCTGCGGGTTATGGTTCAGGAAATCACGCCACAGGACTTCGGCAATGTCAGCCATGCCCATCGGGGCGCCAGGGTGGCCGGATTTGGCTTTCTGTACAGCGTCCATGCTCAGCGCACGAATAGCGTTGGCAAGCTCTTTACGTGAGGACATTTTGACTCCAGTTCGGATGTTATAAGGCCATGCCCTTAACGACTTGACGAGAGCGCGTTTTGGGCTACGCCGGAAAAAAGTGTGAACAATGTAACCCAAGCGACAAAGCATGTACATGGAGCATCCTTTTGCCCATTAAGAAATCTCTGGAACACGTTGTGCTGCCGCGGAATCCACTCGCCCGGATCATGAGATACTATTTATACTTTGCACAGGACGAGGCGGGTCCGTCGTCGCCCATTATTCAGATAAAAAACCATAAGATTGTGGAAGATAAAAATGAAAATTCGCTCAACCCTTCTTGCCTTCGGGATCGCAGCAACGTTAACCGGATGTCAGAACATGGACTCCAACGCCCTGCTGAGCTCGGGCGCGGAAGCATTCCAGGCCTACTCTCTTAGCGACGAACAGGTAAAAACCTTAAGTGACCAGGCGTGTAAAGAGATGGACGCCAAAGCCACTATTTCTCCGGCCAGCAGCGAGTACAGCAAACGCCTGAGCAAGATTGCCGCGGCGCTGGGCGATAACATCAACGGTCAGCCGGTCAACTATAAGGTTTATGAAACAAAAGACGTCAACGCCTTTGCGATGGCCAACGGCTGCATCCGCGTTTATAGCGGCCTGATGGACCTGATGAACGATAACGAAGTAGAAGCGGTTATCGGCCACGAAATGGGCCACGTTGCGTTGGGCCACGTGAAGAAAGGCATGCAGGTCGCGCTGGGCACCAACGCCGTGCGCGCGGCGGCGGCCTCCGCTGGCGGCATCGTCGGCAGCCTGTCGCAGTCGCAGCTGGGCGATCTCGGCGAAAAACTGGTGAACTCGCAGTTCTCCCAACGCCAGGAGTCGGAAGCGGACGACTACTCTTACGACCTGCTGCGTAAACGCGGCATCAATCCATCGGGACTGGCCACCAGCTTCGAAAAACTGGCCAAGTTGGAAGCCGGCCGTCAGAGCTCCATGTTTGACGATCACCCGGCATCGGAAGCCCGCGCGCAGCATATTCGCGATCGCATGAAGGCCGACGGTATTAAATAAGCGACAGCGGGAGGCATTATTGCCTCCCTTTTTTATATACCCGTAAAAATATTTAGCCGCATCAATTGATAATTTAAGCGCACAAACCGTTAATTATTATCACAGCGCATCACAGCCAATTATTTTATGCCCGGCGATTCAGAAATATATTATTTGGTAAATTAAAAAGGCCGCACACTATCTGGCTTCCAGAATCGTCTTTAGCCGAATAATAAATAGTCCACCCCTTACTACCTGGCGCACGGCTCATGCGCCATACAGCCTGTTTCCGGCTGCAATAACTGCTCACACAATGATTGCTTTCGACATTATTTCAGGACAATATCTGACTGGCAGTGATTCCCATGAATATATCGACAGACAGAGAAGTGCCCTCAGTGAAAAAAGAATTATCATTACTCGCACTTGGCATTATTGCCGCCGCGCCGGCTTTCGCCAGCCAACAATCTACCAGTCAGGGCTTTATTGAAGACAGCCACCTCGATCTCTTTTTACGTAACGCTTATATCAAACGCGATTATCGCGATGGTTTGCCGGATAAAGCCGAATGGGGTCAGGGTATCATCGCTACCTTCGAGTCCGGCTTTACTCAAGGGCCGGTCGGCTTCGGCGTTGACGGCATTGCGCAGTACGCCGTGCGCCTCGACGGCGGCCGCGGCCGCAGCGGCGCGGGCGGTATCGACTTTTTCGCCCAGGATGATGATGGCCGCGCGAAGTCCGATTTAGCAAAATTTGGCGCTACCGCCAAAATGCGCTTCTCGAATACCGTACTCAGCTACGGCAGCCAGCGCCCGATGCTGCCCATCGTCTACGCCGATGACTCGCGGCTGCTGTATGAGAGCTATACCGGTACCATGCTGACCTCAAGAGAAATCGACGGTCTGGAAATTAACGCCGGTTATCTCACCGATCAGCAGCGCAAAAGCGACGACAGCCACAATAGCGGCCTGAAGAGCCTGACCTTTGGCGGCGCCAGCTATCAATTCAACGACCAGCTCAGCGGCGCGCTTTACGCTTCGCACGTCGAGGACGTGCTGAATAAGCAGTATCTCGGCCTGAACTACAAGCAGCCGTTCGCCGCCGACCAGCAGCTGATTGTTGACTTCAATGGCTATAACTCGCGCTTAGATCAAGAATATGCCGACGCCAATGCCACCGGGCGCAGCAACAGCATCTGGAGCCTGGCCGCCAGCTATATCTGGGATATTCATACCTTTAAAGTCGCTTACCAGCAAAGCAGCGGCAGCACCGGCTACCACTACGGCGGGTATCAGAATCAGGGCGGCGTCGGCGATGGCGGCAACACCATCTGGCTGGCTAACTCCTACTGGTCAGATTTTAACGGCGAGGATGAGCGTTCCTGGCAGGCCTCCTATGGCCTGGATTTTGCCGGACTGGGCGTACCGGGCCTGAGCTGGACCACCGCCTACGTTCGCGGCGATAACATTAAAACCGCCGAGACCAGCAACGGCAAAGAACACGAATGGTTCAACCAGGTGCAGTACCAGGTGCAAAACGGCATGGCGAAAGATTTGAAATTGAAACTCCGCTATTCGATGCTGCGCGTTTCCAGCAACGCCAGCGACTATAACGTCAGCGGTAATGAAGTGCGGTTCTACGTCGAATATCCGTTTAACGTGTTTTAACCGTGTAATGAACCCTCTCCTGTGAGCCGGCCCTCTCCCGGCGCGCAGGAGCAACCGTGCGGCGCCTTGATTAACCCCCTGTGCCGTGCGGTACCCTCTCCCCGGAAGGGAGAGGGTTGGGGTCACTGGGTTATCATTAATACAGCGTCTTCTGCGGCGGGCCGGCAAAGCGCAGCGCGCCAATCTGGCCCATTTTCACTTCCACCACCGATGGCCCCGGCATCGCCAGCGCTTCGGTCATCACCGCCTGGAAATCCTCAGCGCGTTCCACGCTCCACGCCTGCAGACCAATCGCCTGCGCCAGCAGGGTAAAGTCCGGCGTGTGCAGCTCGTTGTAATACTGGCGGCCGCCAAAGTATTTATCCTGAATACCGCGCATCACGCCGTAGCCGCCATCGTTCATAATCAACAGCGTCACGTTGGCCTTCTCCTGCGCCAGGGTCGCCAGCTCGCCAAGGTTGAGGCTCAGGCCGCCGTCGCCGACCAGGCCGACCACTTTCCGTTGCGGATTGGCAATCGCGGTGCCCACCGCCATCGGTAGCCCCATACCGATGGCGCCGGCCAGAGAATGGATATTCATCAGCGGGCCGTGAGCGCGGAACAGACGGCTGCCCCACAGGCTGCCGGAAACGGTAATATCGCGCACCAGGATGCCGTCATCGGGCAGCGCCTGCGCAATCGCGTCATTCAATTTAGCGTAAGCGCCGCACTGGTCGCGCAGCCCCTGCTCCGCCGCCTCTACCGCCGCTTTAAGCTGGCTATCCCAACGCGCATCGCCCCACATCCGGCCCTGTACTCGCGTCGCCAGCGCGTCTAATAAAGCGCGGCAGTCCGCCACCAGCGTGTTGTCCATCAGGTAGTTACGGCTGGCCGCCGCCGGGTCAATATCAATCTGCACCCGTGGCGTTGGCAGTTCCAGCGTCCAGGAACGCGTTTCGTTGCTGCGCAGCCGGGAACCGGCAACAAGTGTGAAATCACATTGTGAAATCAGCGCTTCAACCGAGGGAGAATTATGAAACGCGCGCAGGCTGGCGCGATGGCTGTCCGCCAGAATGCCGCGGCCGTGGGTACTGGAAATCACCGTCACCCCGGCATCCGCCAGCGTCTTCACCGCCTCGCCGCTCTCTAACGCGCCGCCGCCAAGCCACAGCAGCGGCTGCTTCGCCTGCTTAAGCTGCGCCCACAGCGCATCGACCAGCGACGCTTCCGGCTCAACCGCCGGAGCGCGTTTCAACGGCGCGGTCAGCAGTGAAAGCGGAATTTTGGCGCTCTGAATATCGATGGGAAGTTCCACCGAGACCGGGCCGCACGGCGGCGTCTGCGCCTCCTGAATCGCCTTATGCAGGATAGCCACCGCCTGGTTGGCGTTGCTAATGCGGTAAGCGCGCTTCGAACTGGCTTTAAGGAAGGTCAACTGATCGCGGGTTTCATGAATAAAACCGGTGTCGGCGTCCAGCCAGGCTTTTTCGACCTGTCCGGTCAGGTGCAGCAGCGGCGTACCGGCGTTCATCGCCTCAACCAGCGCGCCAACCGCATTACCCGCGCCCGCGCCGGTACTGGTCAGCGCCACGCCGAGCCCGGAAAAACGGCCGTGGGCGTCAGCCATGGTCACCGAGCCCGCTTCACCGCGCGCCGGAACAAAGCGGATTTTTTCCCGCTGGCCGACGGCGTCGGCGATCGGCAGGTTATGGATAGAAATGACGCCATAAATGGCTTCAACGTGATACTGCTCCAGCGCTCTGGCGATGGCATCGCCGACGGTTATCATTTCGCTCATTGCTCACCCTTTCTCAGTCGCACCAGTGGTTGACGCTATTACCCGTCGCCAGATAAATGCTCTTTTGTTGCATCCAGGCTTTCAGCCCCTGGATCCCTTTTTCGCGGCCCAGACCGCTCTCTTTAAAGCCCCCAAACGGGGTCGAAATGGAGAAAACTTTGTAGGTGTTGATCCACACCGTACCGGCTTCCAGTTGCTCGCTCAGACGCAGCGCGCGGCCGGTATCGCGTGTCCAGATCCCCGCCGCCAGTCCGAAGACCGAATCATTGGCCTCGCGGATCAGCGCCGCTTCATCGTGAAAACGCATTGCCACCAGCACCGGCCCGAAGATCTCTTCCTGGCAAACGCGGGCCTGATTGTTCAGCCCTTCAATGATGGTCGGCAGGAAATAGCTCCCCGCCGCCAGCGCCGGATCCGCCGGGATCTCGCCGCCGCATAGCACGCTGCCGCCTTCGCGTTTCGCCAGCTCGACGTACTCCAGCACGCTCTGGCGGTGTTTATCGTTGATCAGCGGCCCGACGTGGGTGCCAGCGCTGAACGGATGACCAACCCGCAGCCCTTGGGTTAACTCCAACAGGCGGGCCATTAATTGCGGATACACTTTGTCATGAACAAACAGCCGCGAGCCGGCAATGCAGGCCTGGCCGCCGGAGCTGAAAATGCCGTAGCAGATGCCCCGCGCCGCCTGTTCGATATCGGCATCTTCCAGCACGATGGTCGGTGATTTACCGCCCAGCTCCAGCGACGCCGGGATCAGCTTTTCCGCCGCCACGTGCGCCAGGTGACGTCCGGTGGTGGTGCCGCCGGTAAAGGAAATTTTGCGCACCTTAGGATGGCGGGCCAGCGCATCGCCGATAATCGATCCTTTACCCGGCAGCACGCTCAGCAGTCCGGCGGGTAAACCGGCCTGCTCAAAGATCTTCGCCAGCTCCAGCGCCATGAGCGGCGTAGCTTCCGCCGGTTTGAGGATCACCGCATTTCCGGCGGCGATCGCCGGGGCCACCTTCTGCATTTCGCTGGCGATCGGCGAGTTCCATGGGGTGATCGCCGCCACCACGCCCAACGGCTCATAGCGGCTCAGGGTCAATAGATCCGCCTGCCGCGGCGTCGGCAGCTCGCCTTCCAGTAACTCGCAGGCGGCGGCAAAATAGCGCGCCGTCCCCGCCGCGCTCATCACCAGCCCTCGCGCTTCCGCCAGCGGTTTACCGTTATCGCGGCTCTGCTTTTGGGTGAGCGCATCAAGCTGTGCTTCAATCAGATCGGCGACTTTATGCAGGATCTTCGCCCGCTGATGCGGCAGCATCGCCCGCCACGTTGGCTCCCGCCAGGCGCGGTCGGCGCAGTCGATCGCCTCCTGTAAATCATCGAGGCTTGCCGCATGCAGCGCCGCGTTAATAGCGCCATCCGCCGGAAACTGGCTGTGCATCAAATTGCCGCCGCCGCGACGCCATTGGCCGCCGATAAAAATGTCTAATTCGTCCATCTCAGCCTCTCTGCGTTATGCCAGTTCACGGCAGGCGCGTACCGCGCTCAGTGCCGCGAGGGTCGATGTTTTCGGATTGCTGGCGAGCGGCAGGCCGCTCAGCTCCAGGTGAAACTCGCCGAACAATCCTTCGGCGTGTAGCGTATGGGTGTTGCGTTGCGTCGCCGGATCGACCATCAGCTGTACTCGGGTCGCGTCAAGGCCGATACCGCCCAGCGCGATGGTTGCCGCCACGTTGGCATTTGCCGGGAATAGCCGCGCCGCCTCGCGGGCGCTGCCTTCGAAGAAAATTTGCGCTTCATTGACCGCGCTGAGGTCGATAAGCTGTTCGGCATAGCTGCCGCGCCAGCTGGCCGGGCTTTTACGCGACTGATAGGTCACTCGTTCAAGCCCCCCCTCTTTGGCCGCCGCCAGGCCGTCAATCCCGGCTACTGCGCCAGCCAGCAGCGTCAACTTGCCGCCCGCCTGACGTAAACGCTGTTCCAGTTCGCTGTCCGCCAGCGCGCCGGTCGAGATCACCGCCAGATGCCAGCCGCGCGCCAGCACCGCTTCGCCGTACTGCGCGACCGCCTGCTGGCTGGCGCATTCCAGCACCAGATCCGGTGTCTCTTCGCACTGCTGCGGATCGGTAAGCGGCGTCACCGTGTGGCTGAACTGCTGGCGGATCGCCGCATGATGCGATTCGCGGGCGACGATCCAACCCAACGTCACCTGCGGCGGCAGGCGTTCAATCACCGCCTGCGCCATCGCGCCATAGCCGATTAACATGACCTTTTTCATCATCTTTCCTTACAGATGGCGGCAGAAACCGCCGGAAACGTCCAGCGCCGCGCCGGTGGTAAAGGAGGCCAGCGGCGAAGCGAGGAATAGCAGCGCCTGTGCCGGTTCCTGCGGTTTGCCGAGGCGCGCCATCGGGATCCCGCGTTTGCGGGCGATATCGGCGGTCCACTGCGGCCAGCTCTGGCTCTTATCGCTGCGGTTTTCGAAACGGCGCTGCCACTGCCCGGATTCGACCATTCCCAGCAGGATGGAATTCACGCGGATGCCTTTCTCCACCAGCTCTTTCGACAGGGTCAGCGTCATATTGAGCAGCGCGGCGCGGGCAGCAGAGGTGGCAATCATGTGCTCTTCCGGCTGCAGAGCCAGCAGCGAGTTCACACAGGTAATCGAGGCGATATCCGACTGTTCAAGCTGCGGCTGGAAGGCCTTTACCGGGTTAATCACGCCGAATAGTTTCAGTTCGGCTTCGTGCAGCCAGGCCTCGCGCGGCGTATCGGCGAAGTGGGCGACATAGCCCTGCCCGGCGTTATTAATCAGCATGTCGGCGCCGCCGAAACGCGCGGCGACCGCATCAGCGAAGGCCTGAACTTCCGCTTCATTCAGTACGTCGCAGCGCCAGGAGAACACCTCGCCTTCTGGATATTCGTTTTGCAACGCCGCATGGGCGCTGGCCAGCCGATCCGGGTTGCGGCCGCAAAAGGCGACCTTCGCCCCTTCGCCCAGCAGCAGGCGCAGCGTTTCAAAGCCGATCCCTGACGAGCCGCCGGTGACTACCGCGACGCGTCCTTCAATTTGTGCATTCATCGCGCACCTCTTCCCCTATGCGTAAAAGCTGTTGATTAAAAAAGGTTTCGTTATCGAGATAGCTGGCATGTCCAGCCTGCGGGATGGCGATGTAAGGGGCGCCGTAACGCAGCGCCACTCCCTGCACCAGCTCCGGTTGGGTAATGGCATCCTGCTCGCCGCACCACACCGAGAGACGACCGCGATAGTCGGCAAGCCAGCGGTGGATGTCGTCATGCGCCAGCATCCAGGCGGCGGCGAGGTAGCCTTCGCTACGCAGCCTGCGCATACCTGCCGCCACCGTCGCCACATCGGCTTCGCGCGCGCCGGGGCGCAGCAGTTTTGCCGCCCGCCCCTGCGCCATCGCCTCGCCGCCCAGCGCTATCTGCTGTTGACGTCCCTGCCAGACTTTTTCCCGCTGTGCGGCTTCCGCCTGGCCGTAGCCCTGCGCGACGTCGGCGAGCACCAGGTAAAGCACCCGCTGCGGGTATTTCGCGGCGAAGGCGGCCGCCACCAGCGCGCCCAGCGAATGGCCGACCAGTACGGTTTGCTCTACTCCAGCGCGGTCCAGCATTCGCGCCAGCGCGTCGGCGTAATCACCGGCATCCGCCGGCACCGCCGCCAGCATCGGGCTTTCGCCATAACCGGGCATATCCCAGGCCAGCACGCGGTAGCCGGGCAGCGCCATCTGTTTATGCCAGGAGGCCGCGCCGGAACTGATGCCGTGCAGCAGCGTCAGCGGAATACCGCTTCCTTGTTCACGAAA
>OKVJ01000745.1_pt1 | contig 12048 bp, 7 predicted proteins | sample 1606921 | NCBI WGS metagenome assembly OKVJ01 (sample SAMN03281016, study PRJEB24777) | human gut metagenome | isolation source: fecal sample PR161 from 1 month old female Malay infant, caesarean...
GATATATATCCTATCATAAATAACAATGTTCCAATAAATATTGAAATAAAAGAATCCTTATTTAAATAAAATAAAACTCCTAATGCTGATAAAACAAAAGCTGATATTAAAAAATTAACACTTTCTGAATTATTTAATCTTCTTACAACTATTCTCATTACAATTATAGCAACTATTACTGTTGGCATAAATATCTTCCACATTCCATCAATGCCTGTAATTTTCTCTAGGTATTGCGGGATAGAAAAAAATATTGCGGTCATTATAAAGTTGTTAATTAATGCTGCAATATTCAATGCTATAAAACTTTTATCTTTACTTAAAATTCTTATTGCATCTTTAACTTCCATTGTCTCTTCATTATAAATATTTTTTGTATCTTTTAAAAATAAAACAATAACAAACCATGCAATAAAAATAATTATTGCTGAATATAAAAACATATCTTTAACGGAAACAAACTTATGAATTAATGGACCAAATGCAAAAGATAAAGCTGCTGCTACACCAATAATCGTACTTATTATACTCATGGATTTCATTCTTTCTTTTTGATCAGTTATCGTACTTGATATCCATGAATAACCTACTGCTATAATTGCACCACTTCCCTGCATTGCTCTTGCAAATATTAACAAATAAATATTGTTAGCAAAATATGCAATAACCAATCCAATTCCAACCTGTAATAATCCTATTACCATTACAATTTTATTTCCTTTTTTATCACTCCAAATTCCATAAGGAATTTGAAATAAAGCTTGCATCAAGCCAAATACACCAAGTGCTATTCCAGCTAACATTGGTGTATTATATTTTAATGTACTACTATAGGTACTTAAAAAAGGCATAACCATAGTCATGGCCATTTGTCTTATACCTAATGCAACTCCTAAAGTTCCAACAAATATTGAATTAAAGCTTTTATAGTTGTATTTTTTAATCATAATTATCCCTCCTAGGAAACTATATTTTATTTTCAAGTTCCCTTAATGTATTTAAAAAGGAAACTTATTTTATTATTTAAGTTTCCCAACTATATATTATACTACAACACTTTATATTATAATACAACATAAAAATATATTTAAAATAAAGTATATAAGTTTTCTATAGATTATATTTAATTCCCATATTATGAGGTATAGTTTTTAAACATTTTAACCTATCTTGAATACTTTGACTTCAGATTATAGTTTTAAGTTTCTCCCAAAAATAAAATCCCCCTTTATAGAAACAGCTTTATCTTTTTAACTGCTTTATATAAAGGGGCATATCAAAACTAAAATTATTATTTAATGTTTTTGCTTTTCATAGTGAAAGTGACTTATGCTATTCAAAATCCACTTTCCAATAAATATATTATACTCTTGACTTTAAATATTCATCAATAGCAGCAGCAGCCTTCTTACCAGCACCCATAGCTAATATAACTGTTGCCGCACCTGTAACTGCATCTCCACCAGCATATACGCCTTCTTTTGTAGTAAGACCAGTCTCTTCTTCTGCTACAATACATCTTCTCTTATTAATTTCTAATCCTTCAGTTGTTGATGAAATTAATGGGTTTGGTGATGTTCCAAGTGACATTATTACAGTGTCTACATCCATCACAAATTCTGAACCTGGAATTTCAACAGGGCTTCTTCTTCCTGATGCATCTGGTTCTCCAAGCTCCATTCTTACACATTTCATTCCTTTAACCCATCCATTTTCATCTACTAAAATCTCTGTTGGATTAGTTAATACATCAAATATTACTCCTTCTTCCTTAGCATGATGTACTTCTTCTGCTCTTGCTGGAAGTTCTGATTCACCTCTTCTATAAACAATATGACTTTCAGATCCAAGTCTTAATGCAGTTCTTGCTGCATCCATAGCAACATTTCCTCCACCTACTACTGCAACTTTCTTACCAGATCTAACTGGAGTCTCATATCCTTCTACTGCTGCTTTCATTAGGTTTACTCTTGTTAAAAATTCATTAGCTGAAAATACTCCATTGGCATTTTCTCCTGGTATTCCCATGAATCTTGGAAGTCCTGCACCTGAACCTATAAATACTGCTTCAAAGCCTTCTTCTTCAAATAATTCTTCTATAGTAATTGTTCTTCCTATAATAACATTTGTTTCAATTTTAACACCAAGCTTTTTAATGTTATTAACTTCGTTAGCTACTACTTTTTCCTTTGGAAGTCTGAATTCTGGAATTCCATATTCTAAAACTCCTCCAGCTTTATGAAGCGCCTCAAATATAGTTACTTCATATCCTTTTTTAGCTAAATCTCCAGCACAAGTAAGTCCTGCAGGACCACTTCCAATAACTGCAACTTTAATTCCCTTCTTAGGTTCTGTTGCACTTAAGTCAACATTATGTGCTGCTGCCCAGTCTGCTGTAAATCTTTCAAGTTTACCTATAGATACAGATTCACCTTTTATTCCAAGTACACATTTGCCTTCACATTGTTTTTCTTGTGGACATACTCTTCCACATACTGCTGGAAGTGCACTATACTTAGCAATTTCCTTAGCTGCACCTTCAAAATCACTCTCTTTTAACTTTGCAATAAATGCTGGAATATCTATTGATACTGGACATCCTTTTCTACATTGTGCATTTTTACAATTCAAGCATCTTGAAGCTTCTTTAACAGCTTCTTCTTCATTATATCCTAAACAAACTTCTTCAAAGTTTGTAGCTCTTACCTTTGGGTCCTGTTCTCTTACAGGTACTCTAATCAATCTTTCATTCATATCCATTACTTATCACCTCTGCAACCACAGCCACCATGACTATGAGTATTTCCTTCTTCAACTTTTAAAGTAGCTCTGCCTTCTTCAGTCTTGTACATAGCTTGCCTTCTCATTGATTCATCGTAATTTACTAAATGTCCATCAAACTCTGGTCCATCAACACATGCAAATTTAACTTCTCCTCCAACAGTAACTCTACAAGCACCACACATCCCTGTACCATCAACCATTATAGGATTTAAACTTACTGTTGTTGGAATATTTAATTCCTTAGTCAGCATAGAAGTAAATTTCATCATTATCATTGGTCCAATAATAATTGCGTGATCATACTTCTTACCTTGATTGTTAACTAATTCTTTAAGCTTATCTGATCCAGTTCCCTTAAATTCATATGATCCATCATCAGTTGTTACGTAAAGATTTCCTGCAACATTCTTAAGCTCTTCTTCATATATTAATAAATCTTTGTTTCTGCTTCCTAAAATAACATCTACAGCTATTCCGTGTTCATGCATCCATTTTACTTGTGGATAAACTGGTGCTGCGCCAACTCCACCTGCTACAAAGATGAAATTCTTTTTCTTCACTTCTTCTATATTCTCATGTATAAATTCACTTGGTACTCCTAATGGTCCAACAAAGTCAGCTACATAATCTCCTTCATTAAAATCAGCTAACTGTTTAGTTCCTTTTCCTACAGTTTGAAAAACTATAGTTACTGTCCCTTTTTCTTTATCATAATCTGCTATAGTTAAAGGAATTCTTTCACCCTTCTCATCATTTTTTATGATAATAAATTGTCCAGGTTTTGCAGATTTTGCTACTCTTGGAGCTTCTATATCCATTAAGAATATATTATTTGTCAGCTCCTTTTTGTTAACTATTTTATACATTTACGTTCCTCCTAATTTAACCAAGTAACTTGATTCAGCTTCTGCTTTTTCTTAATCTGAATCTTATATATAATTTTTATTCTTGCGAGAATATACTTTATCTATAAGTACTATCTAATACCTCTATTATTAATTGGAAATTTAATATATATTAAGATATAAGATCCTTATCTGGTGTTACTAATATCTTAACATGTTTCTTCTTTTCAGGACCTGTTAATGCACCAAAACCTTCTTCAACTATATCATCTAAATGTATTTTCTTTGTTACATATCCTTCTGCTTTTATTCTTCCATCCTTCATTTGAGCCATAGTTGCTTGGAACTCATGTCTATATGCCAATGTTCCAACTATCTTCTTTTCTGTAAACACTAATGCATTAGGATTAAATGTAACTCCTTTTTCCCATATACTTGTTATAACCATAGTTCCTTCGAATTTTAAGCTATCGATACCTGTATCAAAACCTATTTGAGCTCCTGTAGTCTCAAATGCTACATCTACTCCTAATCCATTTGTAAGCTTTTTAACTTCTTCTGCTATATTCACTTCATTAGGATCTAAAACAACATCTGCTCCTGCTCTTTTTGCATACTCTTGTCTTATAGACTTTCTTTGTAATACTATTACTAATTTTGCTCCTGCTGCTTTCAAGCACTCAATAGTTGCAAGTCCTATTGGACCAGATCCTAGTACTAATGCAGTATCACCTGTTCTAAAATTACCAACTCTAATTGAATGTAATGCAACTGCCATTGGTTCAACTAAAGCAGCTTGTTCGTAAGACATTTCATCTGGTATCTTATGTACGAATTCTTCTGGGAAAACTGTATATTCGGCAAGTCCTCCACCACTTCCACAAAGTCCATGGAAACCTAATGATGAACATAAATTATATTTTCCTTCTAAACATGCTGGACATTTTCCACATGCAACTATAGGTTCAACAATTACTCTATCTCCTGGCTTGAGGTTAGTTACATCAGATCCAACTTCAACGACATCTCCTGAAAATTCATGACCTAGAACTACTGGAGCTGTTGTACCACTTAATGGATGAGGTTGTCCCACTGGTATAAATATAGGCCCACCTAAATATTCATGTAAATCTGATCCACATATTCCACACCATTTTACTTTAATCTTTACACCATTAACTGTAACCTTAGGTTCTTCAATTTCCTCTACTCTAACATCTTTCTTTGCATACCATAATGCTGCTTTCATATTAAAACTCCTCCTTGGATAAATTGTTAATTAATTCACATATATTATTAGCAATATTCATACCAAGTTATGAATAGAATCATAGTTTTTCTATTTTATTAGGGGTAATTCCTTGATATAATCAGGTTTTTATCTATTGTATATATTACTATCTTGCATAAAAATTATTAAACTATAAAATAAAAATGTATCAAAACGATACATTTTTCATTCTCATTTTGATACATATTTACTTATTTTCTCATTTTGATACATCTATATTGTATTTTTTTATCTTCCTATATAACGTCGCTCTTCCTATACTTAACAATTTAGCTGTTAGCTGAAGATTTCCATTACATTTTCTTATAGCATCCCTTATTGCATTCTCTTCTACCAAATCAAGAGGCACTATTTTTTTAATTTCCTCTTGATTTAATGATTCTTGATTCAAAACTTGTAATGTATTTTTATAATCTAAATTGTTTATGTCTATATTCATTATTTCATCTTCACTTAAGTAATAATCTCGTTCAACAACATTCTTAAGTTCTCTTATATTTCCATGCCAATCATGTTTCTTTAATTCATCTATATATGATTGTTTTGCTTTTATAAATTTATTTCTATTTTTTATATTTAACTTTTGTATAAACTCATTTACGAGCAAGTCTATATCTTCTTTCCTTTTCCTAAGTGGAATTGTCTTTATCTCCATTACACTTAATCTATAATATAAATCTTCTCTAAAATTCTGCTTACTTATTTCATTTTTCAATATTCTATTAGTAGCTCCAATAACCCTCACATTTAATTGCTTTTCATATGTTCCACCAACTCTTATAATCTTTCCATTATCTAATACTCTAAGAAGCTTACTTTGAATATCTAAAGGCAATTCTCCAATTTCATCTAGAAATATTGTTCCTCCATCTGCTAGTTCAAATTTACCTGGGTGTCCTTCTTTCAAGGCACCTGTAAAGGCTCCTTTTTCATATCCAAATAATTCACTTTCAACAAGTTCACTAGGTATTGAAGCACAGTTTACTGCAACAAATGGACCTTTTGCCCGATTGCTGTAATTATGTATTGATTGTGAAATTAATTCTTTACCCGTACCACTTTCTCCTTGAATTAATATATTACAATCACTTTTTGCAGCCTTTTTAGAAAAACCTATCATGTTTTTCATTTCTAGATTATTAGTTATTATATCTTTAAATTCATATTGAGCTTTATATCCTGCAAATTTATTTACAAGTTTATGTACAACTTCCACCTCTGTAAAAGTTATTACCATACCACTATTTTTCTCATTTTTATTTAATGGAAGTATATCTATAACACATTTTATTATGTCATTATTTATAGAAAAATCCCACTCCAAATTATGCAAAAACTTGTTTTCACTTTCAATGATCTTATGAAAATCAATGCCACTTAAAACCTGATTAATATCCATATTCATTGCTTCTTCTAACGATATATTTAGAATTTTTAGTGCTTGTTCATTTATTCTTTTTATCTTCATCTGTTCATTCATAACTATCATGCCTTCTGATATAGACTCGAAAGTTATATTAAGTAATTTATATGAAGTAGCTAATTTCATTTGTTTCTGTATTGATTGAGCAGCTGCTGTTACTATACCCAAAGTATGAGAATGAGCATTGTAATAGTTACCTGACATATTTATGCATCCAATTAAATTATCATCTTCATCATATATTGGTGCTGCGGAGCATGTCCAAGAATGTTGATTTTCCCCATAATGCTCTGCTCCAATAGTTTGAACTGGCTTGTTAAGATATAAAGCTGTTCCTATAGCATTAGTTCCAACTACTTTTTCTGACCACAGTTCACCTTTTAGAAAATTTAATTCTTCAACTTTCTCCATTATATCTTTATCACCTATTACATCGATTATATATCCCTCCTTATCAGCTAAAAACAAGGCAAATCCTGACCCACGAACCAAACTATAAATACTTTCTATAACTGGTCTAGCAACAGAAATAAGTTCACTATTTTTATTAATAAGCTCATCTATATTAGGATATTTAACATTTCCTCTTCCGTTATGAGGATCTACTCCATATTTTCTACACCTTATCCATGAATCTGCAATTTCTGATCTAACCTTTGAATCAACTTTCCCACAAGAAATAAATTTTCTCCATGCTTCAGTGATAAATTCGATATAATCTTTCATCTCTACCTCTCCATTACTTATAAAATATAATATCAACATTATTTTTATTAGTGGTACTTAATGTATCCCCAGATCTACAATTTATAGCTATCTTAATTATCCAAACTATGTTGTTCTAGAAACTATTTTACCATGAAACAATCCTTTTTACATATTCGCCTAGTATATAGAAAGTATTTTAACAAAAATAAACCTACGAAAATCCAATAAAATGATTTTCGTAGGTTTTGTGGTGGAGGTGACGGGTGTCGAACCCGTGTCCGAAAGCCGACGTCATTATCTTTCTCCGAGTGCAGTTCATGTTTTAAGATTCCCCCAAGTGCACGCCCATGAACAGGCTTACACTCTCGGTAGCTTCATTAATACCCCTCTGGCTCAAAGCTTTGCCAGGCTTCGTGTCCCACTTCAATGACACCAGTGATCCGAGCCGTAGGCAACCCGGGCTGATGAGTAGCTTATATTAAGCTGCTAATGCAAAATTGTCTTCTGCGTTTACATTTAGTGCATACTTTATTAACGAGGACACATGCTTCCCTCGACTCGCTTAATAAATCTTTCATGCCCCCGTCGAAGCCAAAACACCCCCAGGTTTATAAAAAACTTAAACGCATATTTAATTTTCAAATATCTATCTTGCATTTTTGATTATATATTATTAATCATACTATGTCAAATAACATATTAATAAAGTATATACAATTTTTAACTTTTTATTCAAAGGACAAACTTATAGTACTTATTTTATTTCTATGCCTATCATTGTAGAATCATCTTTAAGTTTTCCTTCATCTAAAATTGTATCTTCTAAATATTCATCAATATATTTCTTAAAATCATTTAACGTTACTTTTTCCATATATCTTTTAATTATCTCATCTTCATCAAATATAAAATCTAATCCATCGCTAAACAGAAATAATCTATCTCCACTTTGAATCTGTATTTTTTTCTCTGAAAATTCACTATCTGAAAACATACCTAAAAACGGTCCTTCTGCAAGTTTCTTCTCTGCTTTTTTTCCTTGTTTTTGAAACATAAACTGGTTTATTCCCGCACCTACAATCTTAAACTCTTTCTTTAAAAAATCTATACTAAAGCAGCATACTGCTATATAATTTTCTTCATAGTATTTTGCTATTTTTCTATTTAAATTTTTAACGATATTAATAGGTTCATATTCTGTAAATGTTTCTTCCATAAACATTAACTCTAATGCTGATATATTTAATGCTGCAGATATTCCCTTACCTTTTACATCTATTAAAATTCCAATAAACAATTCATCATTTATCTTATTTACTCTATAAAAATCACCACTTATCGTATATGCAGGTACATATACACACATATTTTCAAAAAACTTTCCACCTTGAAAATCTCTTTGCAGACTATTTCTTTGAAAATTTGCTGCCCTTATAAGATCTTTTCTACTTTCACTTGTATTTCTCACAGTCATAAGGATTGCCGACTTTCCCTCATACATCATATATCTGCAAGTTAACTGTACACTTGTCTTTTTATTATTATAAAAGTTTAATTCACAATCATATTTTTCTTTTAATTTTTTACTTAATATTATATTTCTAAATTTCTTATGAAGAATCTTTGAATATCTTTCATCAAAATACTTATATATATTACTATTAATTATCTCCTCATGCTCTTGATCAAATAAACTTAATGCTTCATTATTAGCTACTTCTATTCTATTATCAACTATAATCATTAAAGCATCTGGGGAATTATTTAAAATATGAATATATCTTTCTTTATCATTTTTCAAAATTTTATCCAAAGTTTTTCTTTCTGTTATATCCTCAAGTCTTTCAATAATAAATTTAATATTATTATTTTCATCTAAAACCGGAGTATATGATGTATTCATAATCTTATTAAGTTCAGGAATATATCTCTCTAGTTTTATCTCTTTTTTGTATTTTACAACTTGAGCAAAACAGCAATCTTTACACGGTTTTTCCTTATTTAATAGTTTATAGCAAACTTTCTTTTCAACTTCATTTGGGCTCTTCTTATAAAAATTGTATCCAGCCTCATTACAAAAATATACAGTATGATCAGGCTTAAATACCTTAATAACATCTGAAATCCCATCTAAAATACACTGCACATCTTTAACTGCTATTGATGAATTATCAATTTTACTCATAACTATTGTCCTTTCTCATTTTCCAATAACAAGCATAGAGTTTAGCCATACTTATAGAATATTACAGCTAAACTCTACCTAATTAATTTCTATTCCTCTATTTCAAATACACGATCAAGTCTTGTTAATTGAAATAACTTTTTAACTTCTGGTCCTAATGATTTTAACTTTAGGCTTCCATTTTTCTCAACACACTTTTTATATATTGAAACAATAGCTCCAAGTCCTGTACTATCAATAAAACTACAACTACTAAAATCAAAAATAAAATTTACTTTTCCTTCATCTATATAATTATTAATTTTAATTCTAAAATCAGCAACTTCTTCAACACAAAAATCTTTTGGTATTATTATGTTTAAATTATTATCCACTACTTTTCACCTCATACAATAAATTTTTCTACAAGCCCCATAAGCTGTTCTGACATAGCACTTGTTTCTTCTGCCGTAGCCGTTAAATTATTAGTTACATTAGCTTCTTCTTGTATTGCTAACGATACGCCTTCACAGTTTTTACTATTATTTTCAGTAATAGTTGCAATGTCATTTATAAGTGAAATAACTTTATCTGAAGATGCAACTTCATCACTTGTAATATCAAGAATCTCTCCAACATGTTTAGCTATATCTTCTATAGAATCAATTATATCTAAAAATGCCTTATCTGTTTCTGATACCACTTCTACACCATTTTCAACTTCTGAATTTGCTCTTTCCATTGCTTTTACTGCATTTTCAATTTGTTTAACCATTTCAGAAACCAGTCCTGCTATTTCCTTAGCTTTATTATTTGTTTCCTCTGACAGTTCCCTTACCTCTTCGGCAACAATACTGAATCCTTTTCCATGTTCTCCAGCTCTAGCTGCCTCTATTGCTGCATTTAATGCTAATAAATTAGTTTGCTCTGCAATTGCATTTATTGTTGTCACTATTCCTGAGACTTCAACAGATAATTCATTTACATGCTTTAATGCATTAAAAGTATCATTACTTTCAGTATTTATACTATTCATAGCTCTTACTGTCTCTTCAACTTTTCCTCTTCCAAGATGTGCTATTTTCTTTGAATTAATAGCGTTACTATTAGTTGACTGAGCTCTATTTTGTGCAAGTTGCACAAGACTAGATAATTGAATAAGTACTTCAGATACATCTACAATTGATGTATTTTGATTTTTAGATTCTTCTGCTACATTAGTTACTGTAGCACTTATCTCTTCTGTTGTTGCACTTATTTCTTCAAGAGAACTTGCTATTTCTTCAGATGCTGTATTTAAATGTTCTGAAGCACTTCTAACACTTTTAACAATTTCATCCTGATGTTCAATCATCGTATTAAATGATTTTTGAAGTTCCCCAATCTCATCTTTGCTTCCAACTTTAGCTTTTACTCTTAAATCTCCATCCCCTGCAAGTTTCATTAACTTCTGTAATTCTTTAATTGGATTTATAATCCCCCTTGTTGAATATATATATGAACAAACCATTGCTATAATAATAGCCAACATCACCAAAATTAAAGTATCCTTTCTAATACTTATAGCTGATGCCATGTATTCATCATAATCTGCTGTTACTGCAACAATCCAATTTCCTGCTGGTTCAAACGCCACATACTTATATACATTATCATAAGTATAGAAGCCATCTGCCTTTTCTCCAGCCTTCATTTTTTCTACTATTGATTTAAAATCACTTTCTGTACTTTCACTTACATTTTCTTTTAATATTTTACTTTCATCTGGATGAGCTACTACTAAGCCATTTTTATCAATCATATATCCATAGCCATTCTCACCAATCTTAACTTTTGAAGCATATTTAGATATACTATCAAACTTTATACTACCAACAACAGTTCCTACAACATTACCATTTTCTTTTATTGGGCATGCAATGAATATTGCTGGATTCCCAGTAAATCTTGATGTTAAAACCTCACTCATTGTAGTGTTACCAGTACTTATTGCTTTTTTCATATAATCTCTATCACTTAAATCAATGTCTGGTTCCTTACTTTCACTATCAATTATTACTGTACCTATAGAATCTGTTACTATCAATACTTCCATGAATTCTTCGTTACTTTTTTGCACATCACATATATATTTAAATGCATCATCTATATATGCCGCATTTTCACTTTGAGATATCTTTCCAAGCTGTCCATTTAAACTACAAATCTCCACTGTACTTTTTACTGACTGTATTGCATTATCAATTAAAGATGCAGTATCTGATGTCTGTTGTATAAGATGTTCCTTAGTTGAACTCTGTAATGAAGTAGATGCCATCTTATATGATACAGATCCTAATATACTCATAGGTAAAGCTATAAGTATAAAAAAAGCACTCATCAGCTTTACTTTTAAAGAAATTTTCATCTATTAGTTCCTCCCTATTCAAAATTTTTTTCATAATGACAAACTAGAGTCTGTCCATAATTTTCAGAAAAATATTTTACTTAAGTGACTTTTTCATTATTAGCATCCATCTTTAAATTCTGCTTCATCTGTATAAGCAGATATTATGAACAACCCTCTTCCACTTTCCGATAAAATATCATCTTCATCAATTTCTTTGTCAGTTTTTAAAGTTAAATTTTCCTTACCAGTATCTTTTACTGAAATATTTATAAAGTCCTTTTCTAATTTGCATTCTACAATTATTGGTTTATCTTTATCTTCATTATTACCATGAATAAATGCATTAGCAATAGCTTCAGACATTATTAGCTTTATTTCAAAACATTGTTTTTCTAAATTTAATGAGTGTATGATTCCATCCAATTTTTCACTAATATTATCAAT
>OKVJ01000757.1_pt1 | contig 11916 bp, 9 predicted proteins | sample 1606921 | NCBI WGS metagenome assembly OKVJ01 (sample SAMN03281016, study PRJEB24777) | human gut metagenome | isolation source: fecal sample PR161 from 1 month old female Malay infant, caesarean...
GGTGGTACAGCACGAAAGTGGGGGTGATCGACCTGAAGAAAAAGTCGATCACCATGGGTAAAGGATGTTAAAAAGTGTTCACCATGTCCCCGAACACCTGTCTACCATGTCCCCGGACTGTACACCCACAGGGAGAGGGAGGATAAAGGATCACCCTTCGTGCAGCCCGCACTCGCGCTTCAGCCCGAAGAATCGCGTCTCTTCTTCCGCCATTCCCGGCTCCCATTTGCGCGTGGTGTGGGTGTCGCCCACTGACAGGTAGCCCTGGTCCCATAGCGGATGGTACTTGAGCCCGTGTTTTTGCAGGTACTGATACACCGTGCGGTTATCCCAGTCGATAATCGGCAGCACTTTGAATACGCCGCGCTGTACCGCCAGTACCGGTAAGGTTGCGCGGCTCCCGGACTGCTCGCGGCGCAGGCCGGCAAACCACGTCTGGGCGTTCAGCTCTTTCAGCGCCCGGTTCATCGGCTCAACTTTGTTGATCTCATTGTATTTCTCAATGCCCTCAACGCCCTGCTCCCACAGCTTGCCGTAGCGCGCCTCCTGCCAGGCCGCGCTTTCCGTTGCGCGGTAGACTTTGAGGTTCAGCCTGAGCTTGTCCGTCAGCTCGTCGATAAACTGGTAGGTTTCCGGGAACAGGTAGCCGGTATCGGTGAGGATCACCGGTATGTCCGGACGGATCTGATTCACCAGATGCAGGCTCACAGCCGCCTGAATACCAAAGCTTGAAGAGAGCACATACTCTCCCGGCAGGTTTTCCAGCGCCCACGCTACGCGCCCTTCGGCGTCCAGCTTTTCAAGGTGAGCGTTAGTTTCTGCCAGGGCCAGAATGCGTTCGACTTTTGGCAGGTCATTAAGGGCGTTTAGATCGAGTACGGACATAATTACCTCTCGTGGTTACTCCCAGAAATCCCTTGCGGGATCGAGCACCGGGCGAATGATGCCCGCACGAACCGTAAAGTCGCCGAAGCCTTCACCCGCTTCGCGCTCTTTCGCCCAGCGCCCGACAAGCTCGTCGATAGAATCAAGAATTTCCGGCTCGGTGATGTTCTCGCGGAACATGCGTGGAATACGCGTGCCGATACGGTTACCGCCCAGGTGCAGGTTATAACGACCCGGCGCTTTCCCCACCAGCCCCAGCTCGGCCAGCATCGCGCGACCGCAGCCGTTCGGGCAGCCCGTCACGCGCATAACAATATGCTCGTCCGGAATACCGTGTTTTTCCAGAATCGCTTCCACTTTGTCAGTAAATGACGGCAGGAAACGCTCGGCTTCGGCCATCGCCAGCGGACAGGTCGGGAACGACACGCAGGCCATCGAGTTTTCACGCTGTGGCTTCACCGCATTCATCAACCCATGCTCGCGCGCCAGTTCCTCAATTTTCGCCTTTTCGCTTTCCGGCACGCTGGCGACGATCAGGTTCTGGTTAGCGGTGATACGGAACTCGCCTTTGTGGATCTTCGCGATTTCCAGCAGACCGGTTTTCAGCGGGCGGCCCGGATAATCCAGAATACGGCCATTTTCAATGAACAGTGTCAGGTGCCAGTTATTGTCGATGCCTTTCACCCAGCCGATGCGATCGCCGCGACCGGTGAATTCGTAAGGGCGGATCGGCTCAAATTTGATCCCCGCACGACGCTCCACTTCCTCTTTGAACGTTTCAACGCCCACGCGCTCCAGAGTGTACTTGGTTTTTGCGTTTTTACGGTCGGTACGGTTGCCCCAGTCGCGCTGGGTGGTCACTACCGCTTCCGCCACGGCCAGCGTGTGCTCCAGCGGCAGGAAGCCGAACTCGCTCGCGGTGCGGGCGTAGGTTTTCTTGTTACCGTGCTCAATAGACAGGCCGCCGCCCACCAGCAGGTTAAAGCCCACCAGCTTGCCGTTTTCGGCAATAGCCACGAAGTTCATGTCGTTGGCGTGCAGATCGATGTCGTTCTGCGGCGGGATCACCACCGTGGTTTTGAACTTACGCGGCAGGTAGGTCTGACCGAGGATCGGTTCTTCGTCGGTGGTGGCGACTTTCTCCTGATCGAGCCAGATCTCCGCATAGGCGCGGGTGCGCGGCAGCAGGTGCTCGGAAATTTTCTTCGCCCACTCATACGCTTCGGCATGCAGCTCGGACTCGTATGGGTTCGAGGTGCAGAGCACGTTACGGTTCATGTCGTTGGCGGTCGCCAGCGCGTCCAGACCCACGGAGTGCAGCATCTGGTGCACCGGCTTCACGTTCTTCTTCAGAATCCCGTGGAACTGGAAGGTCTGACGGTTGGTCAGGCGGATGCTGCCATAAATCGTGTTTTCACCCGCAAATTTGTCGATCGCCTGCCACTGTTTGGTGGTGATCACTCCACCCGGCAGGCGGCAGCGCAGCAGCATCGCGTGGCGCGGCTCCAGCTTCTGTTCTGCGCGCTCGGCGCGGATATCGCGGTCGTCCTGCTGATACATGCCGTGGAAACGGATCAGCAGGAAGTTGTCGCCTTTGAAACCGCCGGTCAGGCCGTCATTCAGATCTTCAGCAATGGTGCCGCGCAGATAGTTGCTTTCCAGCTTCATGCGCTCGGCGTCTGTCAGTTTACCTTCGACCACCAGTGGCCCTGGATGTTTTTCGCTCATTAGTAGACATCTCGCTGATAACGGCGCTCAACGCGCAGCTCACTTAAAAATTCATCCGCCGCTTCGGCATCCATACCGCCGAATTCGGCAATCACTTCCAGCAGTGCCTGCTCAACGTCTTTCGCCATGCGATTGGCGTCGCCGCAGACATAAATGTGGGCACCGTCATTAATCCAGCGCCACAGCTCTGCGCCCTGTTCGCGCAGTTTGTCTTGTACGTATACTTTTTCTTTCTGATCGCGGGACCAGGCCAGATCGATGCGGGTCAGTACGCCCTCTTTGACGTAGCGCTGCCACTCAACCTGGTAGAGGAAATCTTCGGTAAAGTGCGGGTTGCCAAAGAACAGCCAGTTTTTACCCGGCGCGTCGTCCGCGGCACGCTGCTGCATAAAGGCACGGAACGGCGCAATGCCGGTGCCCGGACCAATCATGATCACCGGCGTTTCCGGGTTCGCCGGCAGGCGGAAGTTGTCGTTGTGCTCGATAAAGACGCGCACCTCGCCCTCTTCTTCCACGCGGTCCGCCAGGAAGCTTGATGCCCCACCCGCGCGGGCGCGGCCTTCGATGTCGTAGCGCACCACGCCGACGGTAACGTGAACTTCGCTTTCCACTTCCGCCTGGGAAGAGGCGATAGAGTACAGGCGTGGGGTCAGCGGACGCAGCAGACCGATCAGCGCATCGGCATCCAGCTGTGCCGGAGAGAAACGCACCATATCGACAATCGGCGTCGTCGCGGCGTAATGCTGCAGCTTCGCTTTGTCGCCCACCAGCGGCAGCAGGGATTCGCTGCGCGTTAGGGTGGCATAATTCTCGACGATATTCGGAGTGTTCACCGTCAGCTCGAAATGCCACTGCAGCGCCTCTGAAAGTGGCTGGGTTTTGCCGTCAACGGTGACGGGCTCGTCACCCTTCAGCCACAGCAGTTCCACCAGCTCTTTCACCAGCGCCGGATCGTTCTGATACCAGACGCCCAGCGCATCGCCAGGCTGATAGCGCAGGCCGGAGTCGCCAAGATCGATTTCAATATGGCGCACGTCTTTTTCCGAGTCGCGGCCCGTAATTTTCTGGTTCACCGACAGGCTCGCCGTCAGCGGCGACTCTTTGGTGTACGGGCTGGTGTGGATCTCATTGACGGTGCCCGCAGCGGTCACCGCGGCCTGCGCTGGCGTCTCTTTCGGGACGCGGGCTTTCAACACCTCAACGATGCGCGCACGCCATTCAGCGGCGGCAGTCTGGTATTCCACATCCGCGTCCACGCGGTCCAGCAGGCGCTCCGCGCCCAGCTCCGCCAGCTTGCTGTCGAAGTCTTTACCGGACTGGCAGAAGAATTCATAGGAGGTATCGCCCAGGCCAAATACGGCAAACGCCGTGCCGTTCAGCTTAGGGGCTTTTTTTGAGAACAGGAACTTGTGCAGCGCCACCGCTTCTTCAGCGGGTTCACCTTCCCCCTGGGTCGAGGCGACCATCACCAGCAGTTTTTCTGACGCGATTTGTTTGAATTTATAATCCCCGGCGTTGACCAGGTTCACGTTCAGTTTGGCGGCCAGCAGATCATCACGCAGCGCTTCGGCCACGCGGCGGGCGTTGCCCGTCTGCGAGGCGCTAATCAGCGTAATGGCAGGAATTTCCACGGCCGTTGCCGGTGCGCCAGCCACCGCGCCAGGCTGCTGGTTGAGCATTCCCCAGAAATAACCGGAGACCCAGGCAAGCTGAGTGGGAGAAAAATCAGAGGTGGCAGCCTGAAGGCGCGCCAGTTGCTCCGGGTTAAGGGGAAGCAAATTTGAAGGTGGGGCCTGTGTTGTCATGCGTCGTTATGTTCCAGTAGCCAAGCGGACTTTAAGCGAATAAATCCAAACTGAAGATAAGGTTAACGGCGTGGATAATAACAATTAAAGAAGGGATGGAAATAATAAATAACCAAATGGACTAACCTGTTTTAGTTATCGTTCTTAGCGATAAAAACGATTAAATAACCATTTGAAATAAAAGAATAAAAACCAATAATCACCCTGAATACCGGGCGTTCACCGTTCAGAGCCGTTTTAGTTAATGCTAAAAATTGTGCTTTCCGGTACTATGCGGCGGTTTTTTCCGCATTACTGAGAGCGATCATGTCCACCACACTGTTTAAAGATTTCACCTTCGAAGCCGCCCACCACCTTCCGCACGTTCCTGCAGGACATAAATGCGGCCGCCTGCACGGGCATTCGTTTATGGTGCGTCTTGAGATCACCGGTGAAGTTGATCCGCATACCGGTTGGATCATGGACTTTGCCGAGCTGAAGGCCGCGTTTAAGCCGACCTACGATCGTCTGGATCACTACTATCTCAACGATATTCCGGGTCTGGAAAACCCGACCAGCGAAGTGCTGGCAAAATGGATCTGGGATCAGATGAAGCCGCTGGTACCGCTGCTGAGCGCGGTGATGCTCAAAGAAACCTGCACGGCAGGCTGCGTGTATCGCGGAGAGTAAAAAAAGCCCGGCAAAACCGGGCTTTTTTTTAGGCAATATTCAGATACTTGTGCGTCTGCATCGACAGGCGCCAGTTGCGCGCAATGCAGGTTTCAATGCACAGGCGCGTCGCATCCTCTTTCTGGCTGATCGGCTGCAGGGCGATTACCCGCAGCTTCTCATCCGTCAGCGTCGCCAGCAGTTCATCCAGCGCTTCGATATCACGTACGCGTCCTACCGGATGCTTAATTTCATCCGCGCGCTCCAGCGCCTGAGACAGCACGTCATACCCGCCACGCATATTCACTTTTGGCGATACCGTCACCCAGGTGGTGTGTGAACAGCGCACTTCATGGGTGCCGCTGGTCTCAATCTGGCAGCTGTAGCCGTTCTTTTCGAGCAGCTCGGTCAGCGGCGTCAGATCGTGAATGCAAGGTTCGCCGCCGGTGATGACGACGTGGCGAGCCGTCCAGCCCTGGCGACCAATAATGGCCAGCAGGTCTTCCGCACTGCCCGCGCCCCACTTATCGCTCTCTTTGGTTTTCGCCAGAATGCTAAACAGCGACACTTCCCGATCTGCGAGCTTATCCCACGTATGTTTGGTATCACACCAGGCACAGCCAACCGGGCATCCCTGTAAACGAATAAAGATAGCGGGAACGCCGGTAAAGTAACCCTCGCCTTGCAGGGTCTGGAACATCTCGTTAATCGGGTACTGCATAGTCATCTCAGTAAAGGGGATAAACGATAAGTATCGCAGATCCCCGCCGGATGGTCATGCTCCATCGGTGCTTTGCGCGCTAATCGCCGCCATAAAGCGCGCGGTAATTTGCTGTGGGCGGGTGATCGCCCCGCCGACAACGACCGTATGCGCGCCCAGCGCCAGACACCGGGCCGCGCGCTCGGGCGTATCCACGTTGCCTTCGGCAACCACGGGGACCGTCACGGCCGCCAGCACCGCTTTCAGGAACGCACAGTCATTCTCCGGAAGCGTGTGGCCTGCCGTTTCCGCCGTATAGCCGTACAGCGTGGTACCGACGCAGTCAAAGCCAAGCGTCTGCGCCGTCACGGCTTCGTCTACGGTGGAAATATCTGCCATCAGTAGTACCGAGGGGTAACGTGAGCGGATGGCCGTGACCAGTGTTTCCAGGGATTCATCGCCAGGACGTTCCCGCGCCGTCGCATCAAGGGCAATGATTTCCGGAGAGACGGCCATGAGCTCATCCACCTCTTTCATCGTAGCGGTGATAAATACTTCGCTCCCTGGATAGTCCCGTTTGATGATGCCGATAACCGGTAAAGACACCTGCTGCTTAATGGCCTCGATATCCACCACGCTGTTGGCGCGAATGGCGAAGGCTCCGCCCTGTGCCGCCGCCAGCGCCATTCGCGACATGATAAACGGGCTGTGCAGCGGTTCGTTTTCCAGCGCCTGACAGGAGACGACCAGTTTTCCCTTCAGGTTATCCAGTACATTTTTCATTACGATAAGATCTCTTCCACTTCGTTTTTGATAATCGTGACGTGCGGGCCATAAATGACCTGTACACCGTTACCGCGCACGATAACGCCGCGCGCGCCGGTGGCTTTCAGCGCCGCGTCATTCACTTTGCTGCCGTCTTTGACCGTTACGCGAAGGCGCGTGGCGCAGCAGTCCACCTCTTCCAGATTGTCTTTTCCGCCCAACCCGGCGATCACCGCCGCAGCGCGCTCGCTTTGCGGCAGGCTGACGTCATCAACCATCGCCTCCTTTTCACGGCCCGGCGTGGCGAAATCAAAGCGGTTAATCAGGTAGCGGAAGGTGAAGTAGTAGAGGAAGAACCACGGCACGCCGACCAGCGGAACGAACATCCAGTTGGTTTTGGCCTCCCCCTGCAATATGCCGAACAGCACGAAGTCAATAAAACCGCCGGAGAAGGTCTGCCCGATGGTGATGTGCAGCATGTGCGCGAGCATAAACGCCAGCCCGTCAAACAGCGCGTGAATGACGTAGAGCACCGGGGCAATGAACAGGAAGGAGAACTCGATGGGCTCGGTAATTCCCGTCAGGAATGAGGTTAACGCCGCGGAGAGCAGCAGCCCGGCAACGCGCTTTTTGTTCTCCGGTTTCGCCGTGTGGTACATCGCCAGGCAGGCACCAAGCAGGCCAAACATCATCGTGATAAAGCGCCCGGACATGAAGCGTGACGTGCCTTCATAGAAATGCTGCGTGTTCGGGTCGGCGAGCTGAGCGAAGAAGATCCGCTGCGTGCCCTCAACCAGGTGGCCGTTGACGATCTCGCTGCCGCCGAGCGCGGTGGTCCAGAACGGCAGATAGAAGATGTGGTGCAGACCAAACGGGCCAAGCATGCGCAAAATAAAGCCGTACAGCAGCGTGCCAAGATAACCGGTGGCATCCACCAGCCCGCCCAGACCAAAAATAAGCTTCTGGAAATGCGGCCAGACCACGGTCATGATCGCGCCAACGAGTATCGCCGCCAGCGAGCTGATAATCGGGACAAAGCGCGAGCCGCCAAAAAAGCCCAGGAACTGCGGAAGCGCTATCTTGTTAAACCGATGATGCAGCGCGCAGGTCACGAGACCAATCACCACGCCGCCAAACACCCCGGTTTCCAGCGTCTGAATACCCAGCGTCATGCCCTGCCCTACAGCGCCCGGGTTCTCGTGCGCCAGTTTGCCGGTGAGGATCAGCAGCGCGTTGATGGTGGCATTCATCACCAGAAACGCGAGTAGCGCTGCCAGCCCCGCCGTGCCCTTATCGTTTTTTGCCAGCCCGACGGCCACCCCAACCGCAAACAGCACCGAGAGGTTCGCAAACACAATCGAACCCGCACTGCTCATAATGGTGAAAATGGCCTGCAGCCAGCCCACATCTAAAAACGGATAGGCCGCCAGCGTATTAGGGTTCGATAACGCCCCGCCGATACCGAGCAGCAGACCCGCCGCGGGCAATACGGCGATAGGCAACATAAAGGATTTGCCAAAGCGCTGCGCTTTTTCAAACCATCCACCCGACGAAGCGCCACTGAATATTTGCATCATTTTTTCATCCCCCCATTAAAAGATGAAAATTTTTACCATATAAATATTTCATAGTGAAAATTATCATCACAAACCAGGAGGCCGATCATACTTTTTTAAAATGACTGGCATCTTTCCCCCGCTTTCCGCCACACTAGTCGCAGTGAAACACATTAAGGACGTGGCATGTCGGACCATGAAAACCTGCTGCTGAAGCTCCGCCAGGAGGCTTCCGGGTACAGCCCAACGCAACAAAAACTCGGTGAGTTTGTCCTCAGCGACCCTGCCCGGGTGCTCTACCTGACCATCACCGAACTGGCGCGAGAGAGCCACACCAGCGAGGCCAGCGTGACGCGTCTTTGCCGGACGCTGGGGTGCAAGGGGTATAACGAATTCAAAATGGCGCTGGCGCTGGATATTCAGCAGGGTCAGCCCGCGCGTCAGGCGGGGGATGAGATTGACAGCGTGGTGGATGAATCGGTGCAGGCTTTGCAGGATACCGCGAGACTCCTCGACCGCGCGCTGCTTGAAAAAGCCGCACTGGCGCTGCATCAGGCGCAGTCCGTGCAGATTTATGGCGTCGCGGCCAGCGCGATCCTCGGGGAGTATCTGCATTACAAGTTATTAAGGCTGGGTAAATCCGCACAGCTGTTTAGCGATATGCACCGCGCAGCCATGAATGCGACCACGCTTTCGGCAGAGACGCTGGTGGTGGCGATCTCCAGCTCCGGTTCAACGCGAGATTTACTTCACGTGGTGAAACTTGCCCGCAAGCGCGGGGTGAAGGTTCTGGCGCTCAGCAACACGCCCCGCAGCCCGCTGGCGTCTCTTAGCGATATGCTGCTGGTGGCCGCCAAGCCAGAAGGCCCTCTTAGCGCGGGCGCGCTCAATGCCAAAGTTGGGGTGATGCTGCTGGTCGAATTACTTACGACATCCATGATTGCGCTGGATGGTCATTACGCTGACGTCAGCCAGCAAACGGCCAGCGCCACGCTTCCTCTTCTGCTCTGAAAACCCTTCGCAGGCTAAATAAAATAGCCTGCGTTTTATTTTTCTCAATTTTACTTAAGCAGGGCTCAATTCATTTATATGATAAATGTTTGGTGTAACAAATTATTTTATTTATTACAGTTTGAATTATTTCCCCCGCGCTACCCCAGAGACAAAAACAAATTAAAATCATTAAGTTAAAATAAAAACATGAATAAAATGAATTTTTCCGCCTTCTGCAATGTCCAATATTTTCACCTAATTTCCTTTCCTTAAAATAAGCTTAAGACGCTGCCGGTCCCGACGTTTTATTATTTAAACGCCGTTTACTTTTGCGCGCCTACAATCCGCCTCATCAATCATAATGAGACGGTAATAATGAAGATGTTATTAATTACAGGCGTGACCGGGTTTCTGGGCGGTGCAGTACTTGAAAAAATCCTGACCAGCGATCAATCCGTAAAACTCCTTTTGCTTGCCCGTGCCGGCGATCCGCAAAGCGGGCTGGCGCGCGTGCAGGAGAACATGCGTAAGTTCAACATTTCTGAGGAGAAACTGGCCTCCCTGAGCGTGGATAATATCCTCATCGGCGACCTCAGCCAGCCGGAAGCCTTTCTGAACGATCCCCGTCTGGACCAGGTTACGCATGTCGTTAACTGCGCGGCAGTTGCGTCATTTGGCAATAACCCGCTGATCTGGAAGGTGAACGTAGAGGGTACGCTAGCGCTGGCGCGCCGCATGGAGCAGGTCGCAGGGCTGCAGCGTTTCTTGCATGTAGGCACCGCAATGTCATGCACGCCGGAGCAGGATTCGCTGGTCGCCGAAAGTGCGGAATTCAGAGAAAACGCTGAACACCTGGTGGAATATACGTATTCGAAGTCAACCATCGAACAGCTGATGCGCCAGGAATGTCCTAACCTGCCGCTGCTCATCGCCCGTCCGTCCATCGTCGTCGGCCATACCCGCCACGGCTGCACGCCGTCGAGCAGTATCTTTTGGGTCTTCAGCATGGGCCTGATGCTGCAGAAGTTTATGTGCTCGATGGAAGACCGGATCGACGTTGTCCCGGTAGATTATTGCGCCGACGCAATGTTAATGCTGCTGAGCAGCAACGCGCGTCCGGGGGAAGTGGTACACATTTCAGCCGGGGAAGAGAACAGCGTTCGCTTTGCGGATATCGATCGGGCAATGGCGCAGGCGCTGGAGAAAGCGCCCGTTGGCGATAAGTACGCGCAGGTCAGCTACGAAACGCTGGTCAAAATGCGCCGTGAACTGAAAACCATTTTTGGTCCGTGCAACGAACGTCTGATGCTGAGAGCGATGCGCTTATACGGTGCCTTTGCCACGCTGAACGTGCGCTTCAGCAACGATAAGCTGCTCAGCATGGGGATGCCGAAGCCACCTCGTTTTACGGATTATATCGCCCGCTGCGTGCAAACCACCCGGGGACTGACCATTCCCGAGCAGATGGCGGTCGATTTTAAATAACCAAAAAAAATGCCAGTCATTCGACTGGCATTTTCATGTTAAGGCTTAAGCAATTATGCCTGGCCTTTGATCTCTTTACGACCGTTGTAAGGTGCTTTTTCACCCAGCGCTTCTTCGATACGAATCAGCTGGTTGTATTTAGCAACACGGTCAGAACGGCTCATAGAACCGGTTTTGATCTGGCCAGCAGCGGTACCAACAGCCAGGTCAGCAATGGTCGCGTCTTCAGTTTCGCCAGAACGGTGAGAGATAACAGCGGTGTAGCCAGCGTCTTTCGCCATTTTGATCGCAGCCAGCGTTTCGGTCAGAGAACCGATCTGGTTGAATTTGATCAGGATGGAGTTAACGATGCCTTTCTCGATGCCTTCTTTCAGGATCTTGGTGTTGGTTACGAACAGATCGTCACCAACCAGCTGGATTTTGTCGCCCAGTACTTTGGTCTGGTATGCGAAACCATCCCAGTCAGACTCGTCCAGACCGTCTTCGATAGAAACGATTGGGTACTGTTTGGTCAGGTCTTCCAGGAAGTGAGTGAACTCTTCGGAGGTGAACGCTTTGTTGCCTTCGCCAGCCAGAACGTATTTACCGTCTTTGTAGAATTCAGATGCTGCACAGTCCATCGCCAGGGTGATGTCTTTGCCCAGCTCGTAGCCTGCTGCTTTAACCGCTTCAGCGATAACAGCCAGTGCTTCTGCGTTAGAACCCAGGTTTGGCGCGTAGCCACCTTCGTCACCAACAGCAGTGTTCATACCTTTAGCTTTCAGAACTTTAGCCAGGTTGTGGAACACTTCAGAACCCATACGAACCGCTTCTTTCAGGGTTTTCGCGCCAACTGGCTGAATCATGAATTCCTGAATATCAACGTTGTTGTCTGCGTGCTCACCACCGTTGATGATGTTCATCATTGGTACAGGCATAGAGTATTTGCCTGGGGTGCCGTTCAGTTCAGCGATGTGCTCGAACAGTGGCATACCTTTAGCAGCGGCTGCTGCTTTGGCGTTCGCCAGGGAAACGGCCAGGATTGCGTTCGCACCGAAGTTAGATTTGTTTTCAGTACCGTCCAGATCGATCATGATCTTGTCGATGCCAGCCTGATCTTTGGCATCTTTGCCAACGATAGCCTGAGCAATAGGACCGTTAACAGCGCCAACCGCTTTCAGTACGCCTTTGCCCATGAAACGGGATTTGTCGCCATCACGCAGTTCCAGCGCTTCACGGGAACCCGTAGAAGCACCTGATGGAGCAGCTGCCATACCGACGAAACCACCTTCCAGATGAACTTCGGCTTCAACGGTCGGGTTACCACGGGAGTCGATGATTTCACGACCGATGACTTTAACGATTTTGGACA
>OKVJ01000764.1_pt1 | contig 11844 bp, 9 predicted proteins | sample 1606921 | NCBI WGS metagenome assembly OKVJ01 (sample SAMN03281016, study PRJEB24777) | human gut metagenome | isolation source: fecal sample PR161 from 1 month old female Malay infant, caesarean...
ATATTATTACTTATTCACATCATACCATTTTCCATCAATCTATTATTTCTATATTCCAAATAGGCTAAATATGTATGAACACTTGTTAATTCTGATAATATTTTATCTAAACAAAAATATTAACTAATTGCAGATGCAAGTGTTTATATTCCTGTAGTTAAAAATATTAACAATATTTTCTTCTTAATATTAATTTGTACTTATTTCCTATTTATTAATATATTACTAAAATATTTTTTTAAAATCAATACATCCAATTTAAGCCCCATCTACTTTTCATAGGACACTAGGACACTAATTCCTTCACAACTATAAAGCCTCTCTATAAAGCTAATTATAGCAAAATAAAAGTCAGGTTATAACTTGTCCACCTTAATCTGCTAATCATGTTAATAATTTTTTTCTAAAATCTAAAGAAATCAGCATCACTCAATATTGCATCAGTATCTTCTTCTTTTTTGTGCTCTTGTACCAATTGTTCTAATTGTTTTTTCTCTTGTTTCAATTGCTCTATTTTTAATTTTAACTCTCTATTGTCTTGTAAAAGTTGTACTACTATATCTATTTCATCCATAATTTTCACCTCTTTTTTATAGTATTTATTCATAATTATACTTTATTTTTGGATTAAAAAAATACAATGTTTGGGAACTGAAAAAGCTATTTTGAATAAAATTATTTTACCTACATTTACAAAACAAAAAACGAATTGTAAACATAAGTAAAATAACTAATTGTTTGGTTTACTGTTTAAAGAATCCCATTAAAAACTCTTATTATTACGCATTTCTGCACTAAGTTTTACCATTGCAATTTTGTCCACAATGTAGAATTTCTTAGTTTTACCCTAGAATTATCTAGCCAAAATACCACCGTATCTGTTGTTTAAAGGATATAAGCCGATACACGCTCCACCACAATATACTACCTTTTGTATAAAGCTATAATAAGAGTAATTCGCTTTATAAATATATTGCTAAGGCTTGTTCTTGCATCGGATAGCCATATTCCTTGTTTTTATTTCAAGTGGTGCCAGCTTCCACTTATCCTCACATATACTCTTAAAAAAGGGTATAGGAAATAAAACTATTGCAATCTACATTTTTTTGAATTACAATTAAGTTACGGATTTAGTTGTAATCCTCTATGTAAAGAGGTTGCAAAGTTTTATAAAACTATATTCAATTTTGTTTTAGTAGTTACCATTTGCATGGTAACTATTTTTTATTTAGTATCTATCTCTCATGTTCTCCAATGGTGAATATCTCTGGTACTTCTTTCTAAAATCTTCATCCATCAAGTCTAAGTATGCTTTTTCAGTTACAGTAACAGAACTATGTCCTAGTATCTTGCTCAAAGTATGAATATCACTTGATGCAAGTAAGAATCTTCTAGCAAAGTTATTCCTTAATCCATGAGGTGTAATTGTTTTATTTATCTTGGCTCTTTTCAAGTAAATTCTGAAATTACGCTCAAAATTTGAAACACTCAACACTCCATTTGTTCTCTGCGTAGGAAATAGCAGCTCTGTTTCCTGCATAGTATCTTTAAACCTCAACCACCTCTGCAACATCTTCGCCATAGTCTGGCTATAGAAAACTACTCTATCTCTTCTACCTTTAGCCAATTCAGCTGGAATTAATATCGTCCTCCTTACAAAATCAACATTGTCTACAGTAAGATTCAAAGTCTCATTCAATCTCATTCCAGTATCCATAATCAAATTACAAATGATATAATCTCTGTACTCATTAAACTTGGTTATATCAATTGATTTTACAAGCTTCTCAAATTCAACATCTGTAAGTTGTTCCTTCGACTTTCTATTCATCTTAATGAACTTACATCTGCTGACAGTATTCTTTTTGATAATCTGATTATCCTCAAGCCAGTTAAAAAACACCTTTATATTCCTCAAGTAGTTATTTAAAGTACTGTCCGATATCTCTTCTCCTATATCGGTTCTTTTGTCTATATTCGCCTTTATCATTCCATCTGTACTTGATACAAAGGAATACTTTCCTCTTTCTTTTGTAAATTGGATATATTCTTGTACAATATCCTTATCTACCTTATGAATATCATCTATGTCCTTTTCTTCTTCAAGATACCTCATGAACAGCATTAACGTCTGATTATATGATTTTAATGTTTTCTTAGACAGATTTTTATACATGCAATAATCCAAAAAATCCTGTATCAAATCTATGATTGGTTTCCTTTTCTTTGTAATTCTTGGCAATAAAAAAACACCTCCTGCATATTAGTACTTAAACTAATAAACAAAAGATGTTCATCTAACAATTCAATATTTTATTTATAGATACGAAACGTCAAAATCCATAGCGATTTTTGTAGAGTTTATCGGCTTAGGATTTTCGTAAACCCACTATTTTACTACGATTAAGAAACCTTATTCTTTAAGCGAAGCTTATCTGCAATGATTGCAATAAATTCACTATTAGTAGGCTTGCCCTTATCGTTATGAACAGTATATCCAAATAGTTTATTAATTGCTTCTATTTGTCCTCTGCCCCAAGCTACTTCTATAGCATGTCTGATTGCTCTTTCTACTCTTGAAGCTGTTGTATTATATTTCTTAGCTATTGAAGGATATAATTCCTTTGTTACAACTGAAAGAAGTTCCATGTCGTTTACTACCATTGTGATAGCTTCTCTTAAATACATGTATCCTTTAATATGAGCAGGTACACCGATTTCATGAATTATGTTTGTAATTTCTGTTTCAAGATCAACAGGCGTTTTTGATTTTGGTTCTGAAGTAAGAATATATGAAGAAGTTGTTGGATAAGAAACCCTGTTAGATTGTGCTGAACTTTCTTGTATTGTTGGAGCACTATTAAACATTTCTCTTATTCTTTTTGTAAATACTTCCATGTCAAAAGGCTTCACTGTATAATAATCAGCACCTAATGTAATCGCTTGTTGAGTTATTTTATCTTGCCCAACAGCCGATAAGATAATTATTCTTGGTGTCTTTTCCAAATCCATAGTATTTAGCTTTTCCAACACCCCTAAACCATCAAGATGTGGCATTATGATATCAAGAATAACTAAGTCTGGTTTTCTTTCAACAATTAGCTCTAAAGCTTCTCTACCATCTTTTGCAATCCCCGTAACCACAATATCTTTTTGATTTAATAAGTAGTCATTTAGTATACTGCAGAATTCCTTGTTGTCGTCAGCTATTAATACTGAAATTTTTGAATCTTCCATATTTTTCTCTCCTTTAACTATTAATGCACTTTTTATATGTTTTCCCCTATCAACACACACATATTGTAACTTTCCATTTGCTTACATCAAGATAATAATTCCATAAATTTTATCAAATTCCTCTTTTATTGTAGGGTATATATTTCTCTCACCATATTTATCTACTATATGTGGTTTATAAGATTTATTTCTTAATTTTATGGTTTTAATGTATTTATCTTCCACTATTTGTAAATTATACACTTTTTTTTGCTACAAGTAAATACCTTGAAAAAAAATACTTATATTATTTTGTTGAGAAAGTTACTTAGCACTCTACTTAACAAATATTTCTCTATTATATTATATAATTTTCTTGTCCTTTCTTCAAATAAATAATCATTTTTTTGTTAATAATAAGAGTTGATTCAAATATTTGTTATCCTTACAACAACTTTTTAAATCAACTCTTATTAAAATTATTTAATTATTCCTGCATCTTGCAGCATCCATTCTATGTATATACCATATCCAGTGTCAGGTTTATTTATAAGAACATGAGTTACAGCTCCCACAATTTTATTATTTTGAATAATAGGACTTCCACTCATTCCTTGAACTATACCACCTGTTTTCTCTAATAATCTTGGATCAGTTACTTTTATAACCATACTTTTCGAACTTGCAACATTTTGATTTAATAACTTTTCAATTTCTATTTCATATTCTTGCGGACCATTTTCATCAATTGTTGTTATTATCTTAGCTTTTCCTGGAACAATTTCATCTCTAAATCCTACTTTTAAGCGTTTAATATCAGATTTCTCAAGTATATTACTGTTTAATTGACCGAATATACCGCTTTGTGTATTTTTATCAATTTCACCTGTTGGATTACTTTCATTTATGAAAATTCCTTTTAATTCTCCAGGAGAACCTTTTTCTCCTTTTCTTATGCTTATGATACTTGATTCAATTACATCACCATCTTTTATTAAAAAGGGTTCATTTGTATCAGAATCTGTTATTGGATGTCCTAATGCTCCAAATTTTTTTGATGTATCATCATAAAAGGTCATTGTTCCTACACCTGCTGTCGAGTCTCGTATCCATAATCCAATTTTATAGTCTTTATTATTTTCTTTTTTCAAAGTTACTATTTTTGTTATATTTTCTCCATGTCTTAAAATATCAACTTTTATACTATCTTTTTCACTTTGTTTTATTGCTTTAACTAAATCTCTTGAATTATGCATTTCTATTCCATTTATTTTTAGAATTACATCTCCAATTTCTAAGCCTCCGACTTTACCTGGGCTTTCCTCTTTTTCATTATTGATTTCTATATCGGAATATCCTACGACAAGAACACCTTCGCTACTTACTCTAACACCAATAGGTACACCTCCAGGATATAACTCGAGATCTTTTATTTTTTCTACTTCTACACTTTTTAATGGAATCATTCCCAAAAATTTTATTTCGTATTTATTGGAATCATCATCAACTTTTGTTATTGTGTTTCCAATAGGAGCAATTGATGGGACGGTTTCATCATTTTTAGTGTAAATTTTATCTGGCAGCTTAATGAGACATACTGCGGTAATTAAAATTAGAAATAGGATTGGAGTCATAAGCAGACTAACTAAACATAAAAATTTTTTCTTCATATTTCTCTCCTCCTTTACTTCTTGATTTTAATTTCCCCACAAGACAAGCATATTATCCTATAAGAACAATGTTATAAAAGACAAAAAATTTACCTCATACTAAATTTTTAATAAAAAATAAATTTATTTCTTGCTCTCCCTTCCAACTATCATGGTCGAAAGCTTTGAGATTATTGGGGTTTCATATTATTCCAATTATTTTCCCATAAAATTCATATTAATTAGAATGAATTTACTATGTAAAAATTACAAAAAAAATAAAACCACGGAAATCCATGATTTTATTTTTACCAGTTTTTATAAGTATATGTATTTAATTTTTAATTTCTTTTTTCTTTTCTTCACTTATTCTTATCATTTCTTTTACATTATTTAAAGTTGCTTCTGTGACATCATTTCCAGACAGCATTTTACTTATTTCGAGCTCTTTTTCTTCAATTTTAAGAACTTTTATACTTGTAAAAGTCTTGTTATCAACTACATTTTTAGTTACAAAGTAATGATAATCTGATAATATTGCTATCTGTGGAAGATGTGTAATACATAAAACTTGATGAGTGCATGAAAGCTGATACATTTTTTCTCCAACTCTCTGTGCAACTGCTCCACTTATACCAGTATCAATTTCGTCAAATATAAGCGTTGGAATTTCATCTTTTTCTGCAAAAACACATTTTAATGCAAGCATAATTCTTGAAAGTTCACCACCAGATAAAACTTTTTCAAGAGGCATTAATGGTTCTCCTGGATTTGTAGAAATAAGAAAACATACATCATCAAAACCTCTTTCATTGAAGTTTTCTTCTCTTTCAACCCTTATCTGCATTCTTGATTTTTCAAGTCCTACAAACGCAAGTTCTTTTAAAATTTTCTCTTCTAAAGCACCACTTTTTTCTACTCTTAATTCATGCAGAATAATTGCTGCTTCTTCCATAGACTTTAATATATTATTTTCTTTTTCTCTAAGTTCATTGATTATCTTTTCTGAATTTATTATTTCATCGTATTCTTTTTTAATTTTTTCAAGATAATCAAGTATGTCTTTAACTGTCGGACCATATTTCTTTTTATACTGATTAATTTCATAAATTCTTGAATTTATGCTTTCTAACGCATCATTATCAAAAACTATTTCTTCAGCCATATCTCTTATTTCACGAGTTGCTTCTTCTATTGTATAAAAAGCTTCTTCTATAACATCTTTATTCTTTTTTATTTTTTCAAAATGCTTTTCTACACCTGATAATTCTGAAATTACTTTAGATAGTGAATCCATAACACTAAATTCTTCTTGTCCGCTTAATAATTTATAAGAATCAACTAATGCATGATTAATTTTTTCTGCATTGGCTAAAATGTTATATTCTTCTCTCAAAGTGTCTTCTTCATTTTCTTTAAGCTTAGCCTTTTCAATATCTTCAATCTGGAATTTTAAATAATCAAGAAGCTTTTCTCTATCTTGATTACCTGTAATTCTTTTAAGATCTTCTCTAACTTGTAGTAAACTTTCCCTAAGGACAGTATATTTATTTAAAGGTTCTTCAATACTTTTATCTATAAATCCATCTAAATAAAGTATGTGACTGCTTCTAAGCAGTAGTTCTTGATTCTGATGCTGACCATGAATATCTAAAAGCTTTGCTCTGACTCTTTTTAATTGAGATGTAATTAAACTTTTTCCGTTAATTTTAATTAAATTCTTCCCGCTTTGATGTGATTCTCTGCTTATTATAAGCACATCATCATATTCAATATCAAGTTCATCCAATACTTCACAGACTTTAGAACCATCAAGAGTAAACAATGCTTCAACATATGTTCTGTCTTCTCCAGTTCTTATTAGGTTTTTTGAAAACTTTCCGCCCAGTACAAAATCTATTGCATCAATCATAATAGACTTTCCTGCGCCGGTTTCTCCTGACAGTATATTAAATCCTTCTTTAAAGTTTATTGTCATTTCTTCTATTAACGCAAAATTTTTAATATTTAATTGAATTAACATTTCATCCCATCCTTAACCTTATGACGACATTCTCTTTCTTATTTTAGACACTAAAAGTTCAGCACTTTCAATAGTTCTTACTAAAATAAATATTGTATTATCTCCTGCTACTGTACCTGCTATATCTGCGCTTTCTAAATTATCTACAGCTTCTGCTGTAATAGGTGCAGATCCTGTTATTGTTTTTATAACAACCATTTTATCTACATTTTCTACAGATAATACAGTATTTGCAAGAATATTGCTTAGTCTGTCTATTATATTTTTCTGCTCGCCTGTAGATACAGCATATTTTGACTTTCCACTTGAAGACTGCATCTTTATTAATTTAAGATTTTTTATATCTCTTGAAACAGTTGCTTGAGTTACCTCAAAGCCTTCCATTTTTAGTGCTTCTGCAAGTTCTTCCTGAGTTTCTATTTCTCTTGAGCTAATTATTTCTAATATTTTTGTATGTCTTTTTGATTTCAAAATTCCTCACCATCACATTCTTTAGAATTATTTAAAATCTTATTCCTCAAAACTTTGAAATAATCATAATCATCAAACAAAAGAAGTTTAACATTTTTTTGTTTTTTATAAATTTTAACGCATGATTTTTGATTAACTTCCATCGCTTTTTGTCCATCAACTGTTAAATATATTTTTTCTTCTTCATTTTCTGCATATATTTCTATAATACTATCACCTTTAAGGACTATAGTCTGCATGCTTTTTGTATGTGGACATATCGGTGTTATGGTTATAAGTTCTAAATCAGGATAGATAAAAGGTCCCCCTGCTGAAAAAGAATATGCCGTTGATCCAGTTGGTGTTGCAACAATAAGTCCATCACCTTTAAAAGATGAATAGAGCTTTCCGTCAACATATATTTTAAATTTCACCATTCTTGATAGTGTACCTCTTGCAAGAACTACATCATTAAAAGCATTTAATTTTTCTTTTTTAAAATCATCTATATCAGCACAGCCTTTAATATTTTTTAATTCTTTTTTGCATATGAGTCCACATTCTACTATATTCTTAAACTCTCCAGCACACTCAAGCATCATTCTTTCCTGAATTTCATATTCATTGTTTTTAAGTTTTGTCAATGCAGTGTCGATATCAGATATCTCTATGCTTGATAAAAAGCCTAAATTCCCTATGTTTATTCCAAACAAAATTCCGTTAAACTCTTCTTTAACTGACCTTGCCGCACTTAGAAGTGTTCCGTCTCCTCCAAGTACAACAAGCAATTCAATACTTTTGAGATTTTGTCTTTCTAAATCATAAGAATTAAAAATATGAACTTCTTTTATCTTGAATACATCTTTTATTTTATTTATAACCATATTTAAGATTTTATTATCATTATCCTTTGACGGATTAATTGCAATACCAATATTTCTCATAGCCCCTCCAAAAGAAGTTAGATTTCTACATGAGATGCTTCTACCACTGCATCAATATCTTCCTTCACAAAACTGCTTTCCTTATCTTTATTTTTACTAAAGTAAACAAGATACTCTCTGTTACCTTCAGGTCCTTTTATTGGTGAATATCCAACACCAAGTACGTTAAGATCCTGTTCTAATAAAAAGTCTATTATTCCATGAACAACTTCTTTATGAGTGCTTATTTCTCTTACAACACCTTTTTTACCAACTTTTTCTCTTCCTGCTTCAAACTGAGGTTTTATTAAAGCTACTACTTCACCATCATCTTTTAAAAGACCTAAAGTTGCTGGCATTATCTTTTTTAATGATATAAAGGACACATCAATTGATGCAAAATCTAATAAATCATTATTTATATCTTCAGGAGTAACATATCTTATGTTTGTTCTCTCCATGCATACGACTCTTTCATCAGTTCTAAGTTTCCACGCAAACTGTCCATATCCAACATCAACTGCAAAAACCTTAGCTGCACCATTTTGAAGCATACAGTCTGTAAAGCCTCCTGTTGAAGCTCCAATATCCATACATACCTTATCATCTAATGTTAAGTCCCATGTAGCCATTGCTTTTTCAAGTTTTAATCCTCCACGACTTACATATTTCAAGGTATCTCCTCTGTACTCTATATCACTGTCAACTCCTACTTTTTCACCAGCCTTATCAACTTTTTGGCCATTGACATAAACTCTACCTTCCATTATGCATGCTTTAGCTTTTTCTCTTGAAGTGATTATTCCTTTTTCTACTAAAAGTATATCAAGTCTTTCTTTTTTTTCTGCCATTATGTTCTCCTTTTAATCATAAAGTTCTAATATTGATTCTCTAATGCTTTCGCAGTCAAGTTTATATGCTTTGTAAAGTATATCTACTTTTCCCTGTGGAATAAACTTATCATCATATCCTAATGATTTTATTTTTCCTTTGTATCCTATTTCCATAAGATAATCTCTTACTGCACTACCAAGGCCGCCTTTAAGTATGTTATCTTCTATTGTTAATATATTATATCCTTTATCAGATATTTCTTTAATTAAATTTTTATCAATAGGCTTAATAAAAACAGCATTTATTATAGTCGGATTTATGCCTTGTTCGTATAACATTTCCTTTGCATAAACTGCATGCTGGACCATCTTACCTGTTGCTATTATACATGTCTTGGATCCTTTATTTACAATCTCCCACTTGCCTTCTTTTACTTCTTTTATAGGAGGAATGTTGTCTATTATGTCTCCTCCTCTTGGATATCTTATTGCAACTGGAGAATTTTTATTAACAGCCCATCTAAGAAGAACTTCAACCTCAGCAAGACACTTAGGTGCTGCAATAGTTATATTAGGAATAAGAGATAAATATGAAAGATCCATTACTCCTTGATGTGTTTCACCGTCTTCACCAACGATTCCTGCTCTGTCCACTGCAAAGATTACAGGAAGATTTTGAATACATACATCATGTATTACCTGATCAAATCCTCTTTGTAAAAATGTTGAATATACTGCAAAGACCGGCTTTAATCCATTACTTGCCATTCCTGCTGCAAGTGTTACTGCGTGCTGTTCTGCTATTCCAACATCAAAAAATCTTTCTTTAAATTCTTCACTAAAGCATTTTAATCCAGTTCCTTCTGGCATTGCTGCTGTTATTGCTACAATTCTCTTATCTTCTCTAGCAATTTTTGCAAGGGACTCTCCAAATGCTTTTGAATAACTATTTTTATGACTAACCTTTGGCTCTCCACTTTCTAAATCAAAAGGACTTACTCCGTGATATTTACTTGGACTCTTTTCTGCTAATGCATATCCTTTTCCTTTTTGAGTTATAGTATGTATTATTACTGGTCCATCAAAATCCTTAGCAATTTTAAAAACTTCAGTCATAGCTTCTATGTTATGACCATCTATAGGTCCTATATATTTTAATCCCATATTTTCAAAAAGCATTGATGGAACTACAAGTTGTTTTATGCTATCTTTAACTTTCGAAAGCTTAACAGCAATATTTTTGCCTATATATGATTGATTTAAAGAGTCATGAATTTCATTTTTTAGCTTATTATATGTTGGTGCCATTCTAAGTTTATTAAGATATCTAGATAGACCTCCAACATTTGATGATATTGACATCTGATTATCATTTAAAACAACAATTAATTTTGTTTTTCTAAATCCAACATCATTAAGGGCTTCAAGAGCCATGCCTCCAGTTAATGCACCATCACCTATTACTGCAATAACATGATAATTCTCTCTTTTTAAATCTCTTGCTCTTGCTATACCTAGTGCTGCTGAAATTGAAGTACTGCTATGTCCTGTGTCAAAACAATCATAATTACTTTCATTTCTCTTTGGAAATCCACTCATTCCATTAAACTGTCTTAAATTTTTAAAACCATCTTTTCTTCCTGTTAAAACTTTATATACATAACTTTGATGACCTACATCCCAGACTATTTTATCCTTTTCAAAGTCAAAAGCCTTAAACAAACTTAAGGTAAGATCAACTACACCTAGATTAGATGCTAAATGACCTCCTGTTTTAGAAACGCTTTCTATTAAAAATTCACGCAATTCATCACTAAGTATCTCTGTATCTTTTGGGGTTAATTTCTTAATATCTCTAGGGAAGTCTAGAGTATCTATTAATTTCATAATATCATTTCCTCTGCTAACTTTCTCTATTTAAAAGATCATATGTTAAATCCACTAAACATTGTGAATCAACAGTTAATGTTTTAAGCAACTCCACACATTCCTCGCTTATTGTTTTACATAACTCTCTACATTTATCTAATCCATAAACACTTATAAAATTAGTTTTGTCATGTTCTTCATCTGCATGTGTATTTTTGCCTAGAACATCAGCATCTCCTACAACATCTAGTATATCATCTTTAATCTGAAATACTAAACCTAATTTTTCTCCATATGTTCTTAAAATTTTTACATCAGATTCACATGCACCTGCAAGTACTGCACCACCTACAATTGAAGCTCTTATAAGTGCTCCTGTCTTTTTTGCGTGCATATACTCAAGTTCATCTTTAGAAATTTTCTTTCCTTCAGATATTACATCAACAACCTGACCACCTATCATTCCTTCTGCACCAGCTGAAGATGCTATTTCATAAGCTGCTTTTAAAGAGTTTCCTCCATTCTTTAGAGAATAATCCATCATTAAAATCATTGCTTCATTAAGGAGATTATCTCCTGCAAGTACAGCAATATTTTCTCCAAAGACTTTATGATTTGTTGGCTTTCCTCTTCTTAAATCATCATCATCCATACATGGAAGATCATCATGAATAAGCGAATATGTATGAATCATCTCTATCGAGCATGCCATTGGTAAAATATTTTTATACTCATTTTTGTAAATATAATAAGATAAAGCAAATAATATTGGACGTATTCTCTTTCCTCCTATATTTATGCTATAGCCGCTTGCATCATATATTACTTTGTTATATATACCTTTGTTTTTGAAATAATTATCTAAATAATCATTTATGTCT
>OKVJ01000767.1_pt1 | contig 11811 bp, 9 predicted proteins | sample 1606921 | NCBI WGS metagenome assembly OKVJ01 (sample SAMN03281016, study PRJEB24777) | human gut metagenome | isolation source: fecal sample PR161 from 1 month old female Malay infant, caesarean...
CAGATCCATACGCTGCGCCTGCTGATTCAGTGCAGCAGAGAGCTCACGGTTAACCTTAAACTGGTCAACGATGCCCGCTGGCAGGTTATCGCTGTTTTCTGCCAGCAGCTCGGTGCTTTCCAGCGCGAGCTCAGCTTCACGCTGGCGCTGGCTGTTAAGTTGATTACGTAAAGCCTGCAGGTAAGCATCGAGCTGTTCGCTCTGCTTTTGCGCCAGTTCGGAGCGCATCCGCGACAGCTCCTGGCGGTTGTTTGCCGAGAGCTGCGCCAGCTCCAGTTCATCGACCAGTGCTTTAAGTCTGGCTGATTCAGCCTGAAGCGACAGATTTTGCGCCTGGTTCTGCGGCGTGTTACCCGTTTGGGTACCGATACGGCGCTCAACCTCGTTGAGCTGACGGCGGGCATCGGTTTGCTGTTGCGGAAGCTGGCTCAGCGAGTCGGCGATTTCACGGGCGCGTTCCTGCTCCTGCTGTGCCAGACGACTCTTTTCCAGAAGCTGACTGCTAACCTGCAGGATCTCCTGATTCAACGCGTCAGAGGTCATGCCAGCAGGCACATCGCGCGGTTCATCGCGCAGATTGCTCAACTGATTGCGTAGCGTTTGCGAGAGTTTGGGGAAGTTGTCGATAACCTGCTGATATTGCTGAGCGCGCTCGAGGGAGCCTTTCCGCTCCTCAAGCGCATTCAGTGCAGACTGGAGCGACTCCACGGTCTCTGGCTGAGCGGGTTTTGCCGCTTTCGCCTGCTCCAGTTCCTGGGTTATCTGTTTTGCGTCGGGGGCTGTCGCTGCGTACGCCCCCATGCTGAGGCACCAGGCCATCAGTAGTACGATAATCGGGCGCACGTCAGCGTTCCTTCTGTTGTTAGCCTTCGTCTTTTTTGTCGTCAACCAGCGGGCTGGCGTCAAGTTCGGCCTTGATCTCTTCTTCCGGGAGCGGTGCAGGCTCTGCATCCGGCGTCACGAAAGGTTCAGTCGAGACCGCCAGCGGCTGGCCGAGTTTGGTGACTGACAGGCTCTGGAGCTGTTCAGCCAGCTTCACTTTGCCAGGGGCAAAGAGGTTGATAACCGTGGAACCCAGCTTGAAGCGACCCATCTCCTGGCCTTTCAGCAGAGCGACTGCGCCTTCTTCTTCACCGGCAGGCCAGGTCCAGCGTTTGATCACGCCTTCACGTGGTGGGGTGATGGTTCCAGCCCAGACCGTTTCGATGCTGCCGACAATCGTTGCACCCACCAGAATCTGCGCCATTGGGCCAAACTCAGTATCAAACAGGCAGATGACGCGTTCGTTACGCGCGAACAGGTTGGGAACGTTTTGTGCGGTCAGGTGGTTCACGGAGAACAGATCGCCCGGCACGTAGATCATTTCACGCAGGATCCCGTTGCACGGCATGTGCACGCGGTGATAGTCACGCGGAGAGAGATAGGTGGTGGCGAAGGTACCGTTGCGGAACAGATCCGCCATCAGGTAGTTACCCGCCAGCAGCGCTTCCAGGCTGTAGTTGTGGCCTTTTGCCTGCAGGATTTTGTCGTCTTCGATGTTACCCAACTGGCTAATCACGCCATCCGCAGGCATGACCAGCACGTTAGGATCGGTATCAACCGGGCGGACTTCGTCGCGCAGTGGGCGCACGAAGAATTCGTTGAAGGTGCGATAGCTGGCGGTATCTGGCTTCTGCGCCTCTTTCATGTCGACCTTGTAATATTTTACGAAAAGGTCGATGACCAGTTTGGTCAGCCAGCCCGCTCGTTTGCTCGCGCCCCAGCCCGCCAGGCGAGTGAGCCACAGTTTTGGCAGAATGTATTGAAGCGAAAGTTTAAATGCGTTTAACAAGGTAGCCTCCAGGCCATTTTTTGTCGTTCCTGATCCGGCTGTAATCAGCCGGAACCTGAAAAAAGGGGACGATTTTAGCGATGCTTAGCTTAGTTGTCAGTTATCAGAATCAGAAAAGTTTTTACGCGTTTTTACCTGATCCATGCTCTCAAGAATGCGGTGGTAGTTATCAAAGCGGGTCTCCGCAATCTCACCTTTTTCGACCGCTTCGCGGATGGCACAGCCCGGGTCGTTATCGTGTTTACAGTCCCGGTATTTACAAGCCCCTAAATAATCATGGAATTCGACAAATCCGTTGAAGATTTGTTCCGGCTCAAGGTGCCACAAACCGAATTCGCGCACGCCCGGAGAGTCAATCACATCGCCGCCATGCGGGAAGTGGTAGAGACGAGAAGCGGTAGTGGTGTGCTGGCCCAGGCCCGAGACATCAGAGACATCGTTAGTCAGAATTTCTTGCTGGAGACCGAGAAGATTATTCAGCAGGCTGGATTTCCCCACGCCGGACTGACCCGCAAAGATACTGATGCGCCCGGTCAGCGCTTCTTCTAAGGGTTTCAGGCCATCTTTGGTGTAGCTGGAGACCATCAGCACGCGATAACCGATCTTGCGGTAGATATCCATCTGCTCATTCACGAAGTCCATACCTTCATCATCCAGCAGATCGATCTTGTTCAGAACAATGATTGGCTCAACCTGTAACGTTTCGCAGGCAACAAGGTAGCGGTCGATAATATTGAGCGACAGCTCGGGCAAAATCGCCGAGACGATGACGATCTGGTTGATATTGGCGGCAATGGGTTTTACCCCGTCGTAGAAATCGGGACGGGTAAGTACCGACGTGCGCTCGTGAACCGCTTCAACGATACCTTTGACCGTTACGCCTTCCGCCGCCTCTTTACCTGGACGCCAGACAACGCGATCGCCGGTAACCAGCGAACGAATAGTCCGTCGAATGTTGCAACGGTGGATCTCACCGTCGGCGGATTCCACGTCGGCATGCATACCGAAACGGCTGATGACGACGCCTTCCGTCGGCTCACCAAACAGGTTGTCGTCGTAATCGACCTTCTCCGAAGTGGTTTTAAGACGGCGCTGGTGATTGGCATTCACGCGGCGCTGCTGCCCTTTGGAGAGTTTATTTTTACTCAATCGCGCTGGCTCCTGGTCGCCCGTAAGGGGCAAAACCTCTATGATACACTCTAATTAATACTAGTTAACCTGCTACAGCCGGTTATGCGAGAAGGGTGGAAAATAACATGAGCGCGGATGAAAACAACCTGATTTGGATCGATCTTGAAATGACCGGGCTGGATCCCGAGCGCGATCGCATTATTGAGATTGCCACGCTGGTCACCGATGCAAACCTGAATATTCTGGCGGAAGGGCCTACCATTGCGGTGCACCAGTCCGACGATCAGCTGGCGTTGATGGATGAGTGGAACGTGCGTACCCACACCGGCAGTGGGCTGGTTGAACGAGTGAAGGCGAGCAAGATGGGCGACCGCGAGGCGGAGCTGGCGACGCTTGAGTTTCTGAAACAGTGGGTCCCGGCGGGCAAATCCCCTATCTGCGGTAATAGCATTGGCCAGGATCGTCGTTTCCTGTTTAAGTACATGCCGGAGCTGGAGTCTTACTTCCACTACCGTTATCTGGACGTGAGCACCCTCAAAGAGCTGGCGCGCCGCTGGAAACCCGAAATCCTCGATGGTTTTAAAAAGCAGGGTACGCATCAGGCGATGGACGATATCCGTGAGTCCGTCGCGGAGCTGGCGTACTATCGCGAAAACTTTATTAAGCTGTGATTTTGAGACCTGGCGCCTTGCGTGGCCGGGTTTTTGTCGTTAAATTGTTCAGCTTGCCGATTAAATAAGCATTTGAACTGATTTTCGAAAAAATCGCGTTGAGGGGGGTTGCAGCTAAAAGGATTTCTCGTATAATGCGCCTCCCGTAACGACAGAGAAATACGCGTTACGACAGCAACAAAAGCAGTACAAATTTGCGGGAATAGCTCAGTTGGTAGAGCACGACCTTGCCAAGGTCGGGGTCGCGAGTTCGAGTCTCGTTTCCCGCTCCAAAATTTGAAAAGTATCGCAAGATACGCCAGCACCAGAACACCCAAGCGGGAATAGCTCAGTTGGTAGAGCACGACCTTGCCAAGGTCGGGGTCGCGAGTTCGAGTCTCGTTTCCCGCTCCAAAATTTGAAAGTATCGCAAGATACGCACAGCTTCAGAACACCCAAGCGGGAATAGCTCAGTTGGTAGAGCACGACCTTGCCAAGGTCGGGGTCGCGAGTTCGAGTCTCGTTTCCCGCTCCAAATTCTTCTTGATATCAAAAATATCCACAGCGGTAAGATGCGTTGGGGACGTTTTCTATTACTTCCGAAATACTCTTGTAAACAGAGTTATCCACAGATTTTGGGTATGACCGAAACCGTGTGAAAAGTTAGCAGGGTGAATAGTATCTCTGTAACTTACTGTATATGCTTGAGAAAATTTGATTTCAAAATGTTATTGAGATCACTTGACCTCATCTCCAGCCCTGATGCTGCTTGAGTTTGTAATTTTATTCACAGGCTGTGAATAGTTCACGCATCCCGCGGAAGCCCTTTTTCTATCACCCTCACCAGGCGTTGTTTTTGCGGTGGTTGCACCTCAACCACGCAGGCATTTCGCTTCTCGATTTGCTGCGCAATCGCCCACTCTATGTGTTCATCGAGAAGTGGGTGCTCACCTCTACGGCTCTCAAGCGCCCGGATATTCGCTTCATCCCACGGGGCATTCCCCAGCGCAACGGCGACATTACGCAGCCAGCGCAGATGGCCAATACGGCGAATGGCCGAACCTTCCGTCACTTTCAGGAACCAGGCTTCACTCCAGGCGAACAGTTCAATGAGCTGTGGCGCATGCAGCGCCTTACGCGGGCTAAAATCCTCTTCGTCCGTGAGCTGCGAATAGCGGTTCCACGGGCAAATTAACTGGCAGTCGTCGCAGCCGTAGATGCGATTGCCAATAAGTGGTCGGAATTCTTCAGGGATCGCCCCTTCCAGTTCGATGGTGAGGTAAGAGATGCAGCGTCGGGCATCCACCGTATAGGGCTCAACGATAGCGCCCGTCGGGCAGATAGTCATACAGGCCACGCAGCGCCCACAACCTTCTTCTACCGGGCCGTCTACCGGCAGTGGTAAATCAATCAGCAGTTCACCAAGGAAAAAGAACGATCCGGCGTCGCGGCTCAGAATAAGTGAGTGCTTACCAGTCCAGCCAAGCCCGGCTTTTTCAGCGATAGGGCGCTCAAGAACAGGCGCGGAGTCGACAAACGGTCTAAAATTCAGCGAAACACAGTGCTGCTGAATAGTTTCGCCGAGTTTTTTTAGCCGGTTACGCAGAAGCTTATGGTAATCACGCCCCAGGGCATACCGGCTAACGTAACCGAGAGAGGGATTTTTTAACGTACGCGCAAAAGCCGCGTTGGCGGGAAGATAATTCATGCGTACGCTGATAACGCGTAACGTACCCGGCAACAGCTCGTGTGGACGGGCCCGCATCATGCCATGACGCGCCATCCACTCCATTTCGCCGTGGTATTGTTTATCCAGCCAGGCCTGCAGTTTTGGCTCGCTGGCGGAGAGATCGGTGTCGGTGATCCCCACCTTCTGGAAGCCCAGTTCAGCACCCCACTGTTTTATTTTTTGCGCTAACTGATTGAGATCGAGGGGCTGTGACATGACGGACCATACTGTGAAGAAAAACCCCGCAAGTATACCACATTCCATCTGGCATGCGGATGACCTCAGACGCGCCGAAAAAGAGGCTGCAGACAGTCTTGGCATTACCCTTTATGAGCTCATGCAGCGGGCGGGCGAGGCGGCATTCAACATTGCCCGCAGTGCGTATCCGCAATCCGGCCACTGGCTCATTTTATGCGGACACGGCAATAACGGCGGCGATGGTTACGTTGTCGCCCGGCTGGCGGTCGCGGCAGGTCTCCGCGTTACGTTACTGGCGCTGGAGAGCGATAAGCCGCTGCCGGAAGAAGCCAGCGCCGCGCGGGAAGCCTGGCTGAATGCAGGCGGAGTGATTCATGCATCCGATATCGTCTGGCCAGAGGATGTTGATCTCATTATTGATGGTCTGCTGGGCACGGGGTTACGAAGTGCGCCCCGTGATAACGTAGCCGCTCTGATTGCGCGCGCCAATGCCCATACCGCGCCGATGGTGGCGCTGGATATTCCCTCTGGTCTGTTGGCGGAAACCGGTGCGACGCCAGGTGCGGTGATCCAGGCCGCGCATACCGTCACGTTTATTGCCCTGAAGCCCGGGTTACTCACCGGGAAAGCGAGGGATGTGGTGGGCTCGTTGCACCATAACGCCCTGGGGCTGGAGAGCTGGCTTGCCGGGCAGGAGACACACCTTTCCCGCTTTGATGCTACTCAACTTAGCCACTGGCTGCCGCCGCGTCGGCCAACGTCGCACAAGGGCGACCACGGCAGGCTGGTCATCATTGGCGGCGATCACGGCACGGCCGGCGCTATCCGGATGACGGGGGAAGCTGCGTTGCGTAGCGGCGCGGGGCTGGTCCGGGTGCTGACGCGCAGTGAAAATATCCCGCCCATTATTACGGCCCGACCAGAGCTGATGGTGCATGAGCTTACGCCGCAGACCCTTGAAGAGAGTCTTGAGTGGGCGGATGTGGTGGTGATTGGCCCGGGACTCGGGCAACAGGCCTGGGGTAAGCAGGCGCTGCAAAAGGTCGAGAATTTTCGTAAACCGATGCTCTGGGATGCCGACGCGCTGAACCTACTGGCAATCAACCCGGATAAGCGTCACAATCGCATCCTGACGCCACACCCCGGCGAAGCCGCGCGGCTGCTTAACTGCAGCGTGGCAGAAATTGAAAGCGATCGCTTACTTTCTGCTCGCCGTCTGGTAAAACGTTACGGAGGTGTTGCCGTTCTCAAAGGGGCGGGAACCGTCATCGCAAGCGATGAGGCACTGGGCATTATTGATGCCGGAAATGCGGGCATGGCGAGTGGCGGAATGGGCGATGTGCTTTCAGGTATCATCGGCGCATTGCTCGGGCAGAAACTTCCCCTTTATGATGCAGCCTGTGCCGGCTGCGTGGCTCACGGTGCGGCGGCTGACAGCCTGGCTGCACGGTATGGCACACGCGGTATGCTGGCCACCGATCTTTTTTGCACGCTGCGGCGTGTTGTTAACCCGGATGTGATTGACGTAGAAAATGACTAATCGAGCGATTCCTTTACCTGATGAACAAGCCACTTTAGAACTCGGCAAGCGCGTGGCGCAGGCCTGTCAGGGGGCGACTGTCATTTATCTTTATGGTGATTTAGGTGCGGGTAAAACCACCTTCAGCCGGGGTTTTTTGCAGGCGTTAGGCCATAACGGGAATGTGAAAAGCCCAACCTACACGCTGGTAGAGCCGTACACTCTTGAAAATCTCATGGTGTATCACTTCGATTTATACCGACTTGCGGATCCTGAGGAGCTGGAATTTATGGGGATCCGTGATTATTTTGCCAATGATGCCATCTGCCTGGTGGAGTGGCCGCAACAAGGTGCGGGTGTGTTGCCTGACCCGGATGTCGAAATTCACTTAGATTACCAGGCACAAGGGCGTGAGGCGCGCATCAGTGCTGTTTCCTCATCAGGCAGTTCCTTACTGGCGCGTTTAGCCGGTTGAGCGTAGGGATGACGGGATGATAAATCGCGTTAAAGGTTGGTTATTGGCTGCCACAGTGCTGCTGTGCGCGCAGGCTGGTGCGGCAAGCCTCTCGGATATTCAGGTGTCGAACGGGGAGAGCCAGGCCCGGATCACGTTCAGTTTTATGGGCGACCCTGAATATGCTTTTTCTCAACCAGACAGCCGCAGCGTGGCGCTGGATATCAAACAGACGGGTGTGATCCAGGGGTTGCCCTTACAGTTCAGCGGTAACAACCTGGTCAAAAGTATTCGTTCCGGCACGCCAAAAGACAGTCAGTCATTGCGCCTGGTGGTCGATCTGACCGAAAAGGGTAAAACGCGGGCGGTGAAGCAGCAAAACGGCGCGAATTATACGGTGGTCTTTACCATCAATGCCGATGCGCCTCCGCCACCGCCACCGCCACCGCCGCCGGTTGTGGCGAAACGGGTGGAAGAGCCGGTTTATACCCCGCGCCCGTCTGAACCTGCGCGTAATCCGTTTAAAACCGACAACGATCGCATCACCGGCGTCACCAGTAGTAATACCGTGACGCGCCCGGCGGCCAGCGCGCGTCGGGTGGTCAGCGGTGATAAAGTGATTATCGCCATTGATGCCGGTCATGGCGGGCAGGATCCTGGTGCAATTGGTCCAGGTGGTACGCGCGAGAAAAACGTGACCATCGCCATTGCCCGTAAGCTACGGACGCTGTTGAACGATGACCCGATGTTTAAAGGCGTATTGACCCGTGACGGCGATTATTTTATCTCCGTGATGGGACGCTCAGACGTGGCGCGTAAGCAAAATGCTAACTTCCTGGTCTCCATTCATGCCGATGCCGCGCCAAACCGTAACGCCACGGGGGCATCGGTGTGGGTGCTGTCAAACCGTCGGGCGAACAGTGAAATGGCTAACTGGCTTGAAGAGCATGAGAAGCAGTCCGAACTGTTGGGTGGTGCGGGCGATGTGCTGGCCAACAGCCAGTCTGACCCGTATCTCAGCCAGGCGGTGCTCGATTTACAGTTCGGTCATTCTCAGCGCGTCGGGTATGATGTCGCCACCAACGTACTGAATCAGCTGCAAGGCATCGGGGCATTGCATAAACGCCGTCCGGAGCATGCGAGCCTTGGGGTTCTGCGTTCGCCGGACATTCCATCGATCCTCGTGGAAACGGGCTTTATCAGTAATAACAGCGAAGAGCGTTTGCTGGGCAGCGACAGCTATCAGCAGCAAATTGCCGAAGCGATTTATAACGGTCTGCGTAAATATTTTGAGGCTCATCCGCTGCAGTCTGCGCCGCAGGGCGGTGCAGCCCAGACGGCCAGCGCCGTGCTGCCGGGTGAGATGACCGCGACCAACTAAGGAGAATTCATGCCGATTCAGGTTCTACCGCCGCAGCTTGCGAACCAAATCGCCGCCGGTGAGGTGGTGGAGCGCCCTGCGTCGGTGGTGAAGGAGCTGGTCGAAAACAGTCTTGATGCGGGAGCCACCCGCATCGATATTGATATCGAACGTGGTGGCGCAAAGCTGATTCGCATTCGGGACAACGGGTGCGGTATCAAAAAAGAGGAGCTGGCGCTGGCGCTGGCGCGTCACGCGACCAGTAAAATCGCCTCTCTGGACGACCTGGAAGCGATCATCAGCCTCGGGTTTCGCGGCGAGGCGCTGGCCAGTATCAGCTCGGTTTCCCGTTTAACGCTGACCTCCCGAACGGCCGAACAGCAGGAAGCCTGGCAGGCCTATGCCGAAGGGCGCGATATGGACGTCACGATTAAACCTGCGGCGCATCCTGTTGGCACGACGCTCGAAGTATTGGATCTCTTCTACAACACTCCCGCCCGCCGTAAGTTTATGCGCACCGAGAAGACCGAATTCGGTCATATCGATGAGATTATCCGCCGTATCGCGCTGGCGCGTTTCGATGTCACCATCAACCTCAGCCACAACGGCAAGGTGATGCGCCAGTACCGCGCAGTAGCGGATGGCGGGCAGAAAGAGCGTCGTCTGGGGGCAATCTGCGGTACGCCGTTTCTGGAACAGGCGCTGGCCATTGAATGGCAGCACGGTGATTTGGCCTTACGCGGTTGGGTTGCCGACCCGAACGCCAGCAGCGCCGCCTTCGCGGAGATCCAGTATTGCTACGTCAACGGCCGCATGATGCGCGACCGTCTGATCAACCACGCCATTCGTCAGGCCTGTGAAGATAAGCTCGGCGCGGATCAGCAGCCTGCGTTTGTGCTTTATCTGGAAATCGACCCGCATCAGGTTGATGTTAACGTCCATCCTGCCAAGCATGAAGTTCGGTTCCATCAGTCGCGGCTGGTGCACGATTTCATCTATCAGGGCGTGCTGAGCGTTTTGCAGCAGCAGGTTGAACCCACGCTGCCGCTGGAAAAAGAAGAGCCCGCTCCGCGTCCAATACCGGAAAACCGTGTTGCGGCGGGGCGTAACCATTTTGCCGAGCCAGCTGTCGCGCGTGAACCGGAAGCGCCACGTTTCTCGTCGGCAGGAAGCGCGCCGCGACCCACCGGTGCGAACTATCCCAACGCTCAGCCCGGCTATCAAAAGCAGCAGGGGGCGTTGTACCGTAAACTGCTGGAAACCCCCGCAGTCACGCGTAAAGAGCACAGTGAGGTACAAGCGCCTTCGCTGGAAGGGCATAGTCAGAGCTTTGGCCGGGTGCTGACGATTATTTCGCCGGATATGGCGTTACTCGAACGCGAGGGCAAGCTCATGCTCCTGGCCCTGCCGGTTGCTGAACGCTGGCTAAAACAGGTGCAACTGACCCCAGGAGAAAACGCGGCTTGTGCGCAACCGCTTTTGATCCCGGTTCGACTAAAAATATCCACTGAAGAAACAAGGGTACTGCAGCGCGCAGAGGCCCAACTGGCGCAGATGGGGATTGAAATGGTACTGGAATCACAGCATGTGACAATTCGCGCAGTGCCTTTACCCTTACGCCAACAAAATTTACAAAACTTGATTCCTGAACTGATAGGCTACCTGGCGCAACAAACAATGTTTGATGCCGCCAACACCGCGCAGTGGATCGCCCGCCATTTGGCCAGCGAACATACGCCGTGGAGTATGGCGCAGGCGATTAGCGTGCTGGCAGAGGTGGAACGCCTTTGCCCGCATCTGGTGAAAGCACCGCCGGGTGGATTATTACAACCTGTTGATTTACAAACGGCGATGACTGCCCTTAAAGATGATTGATGTCAGTAAGGCGAGCCTGCCTAAGGCGATTTTTTTGATGGGCCCTACGGCCTCCGGCAAAACGGCGTTAGCCATTGAGCTACGTAAAGTTTTGCCCGTAGAGTTGATTAGTGTCGATTCTGCCCTCATCTACCGAGGAATGGACATTGGCACGGCGAAGCCCGACGCAGCCGAACTGCGCGCGGCTCCGCATCGTTTGCTGGACATTCTCGACCCGGCGCAGGCCTACTCCGCAGCGGATTTTCGCCGCGATGCCTTAGCCGAGATGGCCGAGATAACGGCGGCGGGACGTATACCGCTGTTGGTTGGCGGCACCATGCTCTATTTCAAGGCGTTGCTGGAGGGGCTCTCTCCTCTGCCATCGGCGGACCCTGAAATAAGAGCAAAAATTGAACAGCAGGCGGCAGAGCAGGGATGGGACGTTTTGCATCAGCAACTGGCAGAGATTGACCCGGTTGCCGCAGCACGGATCCATCCAAATGATCCGCAAAGGCTTTCCCGGGCACTGGAAGTTTTTTTCATTTCGGGTAAAACTTTAACGGAACTGACGCAAACGTCAGGAGACGCTCTGCCGTATCAGGTGCATCAGTTCGCTATCGCCCCGGCGAGCCGTGAACTGCTCCATCAACGAATTGAGCAGCGTTTTCATCAGATGTTGGCTTCAGATTTTGAAGCAGAAGTGCGGGCGTTATTTGCCCGTGGAGATTTGCATACGGACATGCCTTCCGTTCGTTGTGTGGGATACCGCCAGATGTGGTCATATCTTGAAGGCGAGATTTCATATGATGAAATGGTTTATAGAGGTGTTTGCGCCACGAGACAGTTAGCGAAGCGCCAGATCACCTGGTTGCGCGGTTGGGAAGGGGTTCACTGGTTAGACAGCGAAAAACCGCAACAGGCGCTAAACGAAGTGATTGAGGTTATTGGTGATATCGCTCACTGAATGTGTACAATTGAGACGTATCGTGCGCAATTTTTCAGAATCGCAAGGTTCTAAGTACAAAACAAGCATATAAGGAAAAGATAGAATGGCTAAGGGGCAATCTTTACAAGATCCGTTCCTG
>OKVJ01000768.1_pt1 | contig 11809 bp, 9 predicted proteins | sample 1606921 | NCBI WGS metagenome assembly OKVJ01 (sample SAMN03281016, study PRJEB24777) | human gut metagenome | isolation source: fecal sample PR161 from 1 month old female Malay infant, caesarean...
CATGCGGGAGAGGAAAATCTCTTTTCGGGTCTGACGGCGCTTAGTGCTGAATTCACTATCGGCGAAGGTGAGTTGATGGCTCATGATGTCCCTCTGGGATGCGCTCCGGATGAATATGATGATCTCAAATCAGGAACTTGTTCGCACCTTCCTTAGTTCTCACCCCTGGTGCTAAGCCTGAAATAGTTAATAAATAGTGAATCTTAAAGGACACGGATTCCACTATAAAAAGAAGTGTTATGTTTGGCTTAACTTATAACTTCGTCGCCTGGCTGAATGCGTTTACTTCATGTTTTAACGGGTTATTTTGTTAAACAGACGGTACTGAACGCCGTACTGAACTGCATCCTCTGTGCGCTGCATCGCTGATGACCAGACAAAATATGGTACAATGACTCATCGGGAATATTACACATTGATTAGGGTTTTACGGCCAATGGCACAACTTTATTTCTACTATTCGGCAATGAATGCCGGGAAATCCACCGCGCTGCTGCAATCCTCGTACAATTATCAGGAGCGAGGGATGCGTACCGTTGTTTATACGGCGGAAATTGACGATCGCTTTGGCGCGGGGAAGGTGAGCTCCAGAATAGGGCTCTCGTCGCCTGCAAGGCTGTTTAACCCGAAAACTGATCTGTTTGAAGACATTCGTACAGAACATGCTGCGCAGCCCATTCATTGTGTCCTGGTCGATGAGAGCCAGTTTCTGACGCGTGAACAGGTCCATGCCCTGTCAGAGGTAGTCGATGAGCTTGATATCCCCGTGCTGTGTTATGGCCTGCGCACGGATTTCCGCGGCGAGCTTTTTGAAGGGAGCCAGTATTTGCTCGCCTGGTCGGATAAACTTGTCGAACTGAAAACGATCTGCTTCTGCGGTCGTAAAGCCAGTATGGTACTTCGTCTTGACCAGGCCGGAAAACCTTATGCAGATGGTGAGCAGGTGGTGATAGGCGGTAATGAACGCTATGTTTCGGTCTGCCGTAAGCATTATAAAGAAGCGCTGTCTGTGGGCTCGCTGACGGCGATTCAGCACGACAACAGAAAATAACGTCTGGCTTATTATTCACACATAAAAAAACCCGCCATAAAGGCGGGTTTTTCATCTGCTGATGTCAATTAAGCGCTTTTCTTCGCTTTCTTGTCAGCTTTGATGACAGAGGCTTCTGTTTTCACAGCGGCAACGTCACCTTCTTTGAACTCACGACCGTAGTAGGTATCCAGCAGAATCTGTTTCAGCTCGGAGATCAGTGGGTAGCGCGGGTTAGCACCAGTACACTGGTCATCGAATGCATCTTCAGACAGCTTATCTACGTGAGCAAGGAAGTCAGCTTCCTGTACGCCCGCTTCACGGATTGACTTAGGAATACCCAGTTCAGCTTTCAGGCTTTCAAGCCATGCCAGCAGTTTCTCAATCTTGGCAGCAGTACGGTCACCCGGTGCGCTCAGACCAAGGTGGTCAGCGATTTCAGCATAGCGACGACGTGCTTGTGGGCGGTCGTACTGGCTGAAAGCAGTCTGCTTGGTTGGGTTGTCGTTAGCGTTATAACGGATAACGTTGCTGATCAGCAGGGCGTTCGCCAGACCGTGAGGAATGTGGAACTGTGAGCCCAGTTTGTGCGCCATTGAGTGGCAAACACCCAGGAAGGCGTTGGCAAACGCGATACCGGCGATGGTTGCGGCACTGTGGACACGTTCACGTGCTACAGGGTTTTTAGACCCTTCGTTGTAGGACGCTGGCAGGTTTTCTTTCAGCAGTTTCAGAGCCTGCAGAGCCTGACCGTCAGAGAACTCAGATGCCAGTACAGAAACGTAAGCTTCCAGGGCGTGAGTTACCGCATCCAGACCACCGAATGCACACAGTGACTTCGGCATCTCCATAACCAGGTTCGCATCAACGATAGCCATGTCTGGCGTCAGGGCATAGTCAGCCAGTGGGTATTTCTGACCGGTTGCATCGTCTGTTACTACCGCGAATGGCGTGACTTCTGAACCGGTACCGGAAGTGGTGGTGACCGCGATCATTTTCGCTTTTACGCCCATTTTCGGGAACTTGTAGATACGTTTACGGATATCCATAAAGCGCAGCGCCAGTTCTTCGAAGTGAGTTTCTGGATGCTCGTACATGACCCACATGATTTTCGCGGCGTCCATTGGGGAACCACCACCCAGTGCGATAATCACATCAGGTTTGAAGGAGTTAGCCAGTTCAGCACCTTTACGTACCACGCTCAGGGTTGGGTCAGCTTCAACTTCGAAGAACACTTCAGTTTCGACGCCAGCCGCTTTCAGCACAGAGGTGATCTGGTCAGCGTAGCCGTTGTTGAACAGGAAACGGTCAGTCACGATGAGCGCACGTTTGTGGCCATCAGTAATCACTTCATCCAGCGCGATTGGCAGAGAGCCACGGCGGAAGTAGATAGATTTCGGAAGTTTGTGCCACAACATGTTTTCAGCTCGCTTAGCAACGGTTTTCTTGTTGATCAGGTGTTTTGGACCAACGTTTTCAGAGATGGAGTTACCACCCCAGGAACCACAACCCAGAGTCAGGGAAGGTGCGAGTTTAAAGTTGTACAGGTCACCGATACCACCCTGAGAAGCAGGGGTGTTGATCAGGATACGTGCGGTTTTCATCATCTGACCGAAGTGAGCAACACGCTCTGGCTGGTTATCCTGGTCAGTGTACAGACAAGAGGTGTGACCGATACCGCCCATGGCAACCAGCTTCTCCGCTTTCTCTACCGCCTCTTCGAAATCTTTCGCACGGTACATGGCAAGCGTAGGAGACAGTTTTTCGTGTGCGAACGGCTCGCTTTCGTCAACAACTTTCACTTCACCGATCAGGATTTTGGTTGTTGCCGGAACGGTAAAGCCTGCGAGTTCAGCAATTTTGTAGGCTGGCTGACCCACGATAGCGGCGTTCAGCGCGCCATTTTTCAGGATGATGTCCTGAACCGCTTTCAACTCTTTGCCCTGCAGCAGGTAGCCGCCGTGGCTGGCGAAACGTTCGCGAACCGCGTCATATACGGAATCCACAACTACAACAGACTGTTCAGATGCACAGATTACACCGTTATCGAAGGTTTTAGACATCAGTACAGACGCGACAGCACGTTTGATGTCAGCAGTTTCGTCGATAACAACAGGGGTGTTACCCGCGCCCACACCGATAGCCGGTTTACCGGAGCTGTATGCAGCTTTAACCATGCCAGGACCACCGGTCGCCAGAATCAGGTTAATGTCCGGGTGATGCATCAGCGCGTTGGACAGCTCAACAGAAGGTTGGTCGATCCAGCCGATCAGGTCTTTTGGTGCACCCGCAGCAATAGCAGCCTGCAGGACGATATCTGCAGCTTTGTTAGTCGCGTCTTTCGCACGTGGGTGTGGAGAGAAGATGATTGCGTTACGGGTCTTCAGGCTAATCAGTGATTTGAAGATAGCGGTAGACGTTGGGTTAGTGGTCGGAACGATACCGCAGATAATGCCGATAGGTTCAGCGATGGTGATAGTACCGAAGGTGTCGTCTTCAGACAGCACGCCACAGGTTTTCTCATCTTTATAGGCGTTGTAGATATACTCTGAAGCAAAGTGGTTTTTGATCACTTTATCTTCAACGATACCCATGCCGGATTCGGCAACGGCCATTTTAGCGAGAGGGATTCGAGCATCTGCAGCAGCCAGTGCGGCCGCGCGGAAGATTTTATCAACCTGTTCTTGGGTGAAATTGGCATATTCACGCTGGGCTTTTTTCACGCGCTCGACGAGGGCGTTCAGTTCAGCGATATTAGTAACAGCCATAATGCTCTCCTGATAATGTTTAAACTCTTTTAGTAAACCAGCGCTCGATACGTCACACAGTATAGACAGAGCCGATAGCACTTGCGTAACACAAAATAAAACAAAGAGTTACTTTGTACACCAGCACACTAATTTACTAAAAGAGCCTTACCTTAGCATCATCCCTTTTTGGCAGGTGGCCTCCCTGGGGGTGTAACCAAGATTACTCACTTCTGAGTACGAAAATCATGATCTGCGTCAATTTTCCCCTAAGCTGATACCTTTCAGCAGGGTTATTTCGTGCTGATTTTTCCAGTGTTAAATAATTACGTAAGTATTGGAAGCGGCACTATCATTGATTATACAAATGTTTAACATCCTGAAATGATAACGTTTTGGTACAGATTTCAAGTGAAGTATGCTGATAAAAAGGGTATCTTCAGCGCGATTTCTCATGACAAATTGTCAGTCCAGGGCATATGTATAAGCGGAGCAAAACGTGATCCAAACGCTCTTTGATTTTCCAACGTATTTTAAATTTTTTATTGGTTTGTTTGCCCTGGTCAACCCGGTGGGGATCATTCCTGTCTTCATTAGTATGACGAGTTACCAGACAGCGGCGGCCAGGAATAAGACCAACCTCACCGCTAACCTGTCGGTGGCGATCATATTGCTCACCTCTCTTTTTCTCGGCGACACGATTCTCCAGCTTTTCGGGATTTCGATAGATTCTTTCCGCATTGCAGGTGGGATCCTGGTGGTGACCATCGCCATGTCCATGATCAGCGGTAAGCTTGGCGAGGATAAGCAGAATAAACAAGAGAAGTCAGAAACCGCCATCCGCGAAAGCATTGGCGTGGTGCCGCTGGCCTTACCGCTGATGGCCGGTCCTGGGGCCATCAGTTCAACCATTGTCTGGGGCACGCGTTATCATAGCCTGATGCACCTGATTGGCTTTTCCGTGGCTATTGCCATTTTTGCGCTCTGCTGTTGGGGCGTGTTCCGCATGGCACCCTGGTTGGTGCGCTTGCTGGGTCAGACGGGCATCAACGTCATTACGCGTATCATGGGCCTGTTGCTGATGGCGTTAGGGATCGAATTCATCGTAACGGGTATTAAAAGCATTTTCCCCGGATTATTGCATTAATACTTCATATGAAAGAACGGAGCGACGGCTCCGTTTTTTTTACGTGATTATCAGCAAATCATATAACTAAAGTTGAAATGCTCACATATCATAATAAATTCTACTAATAATGTTCATTTCTTTTATTTCAATAGGTTATTAATTCCGCCTTACCCCGCCTGCGCAGAAAATCTTCGATCGCTCTGTTATTTTACTCACATGATACTCTGGGGCTTGCTGAGAGATAACCGAAATGATATTAGTAATTTCAACATTCCCCTAGATGAGTGTGCTAAATAATAACCAGTTGTTAAATTTTTGTACAAAATCACACGATGATAGCGCAGCGACGCGCTTGTAGAGAAAATTTTCTCTATCCTATTGAATATCATGTCTTTATAGTGATGTTCGATGTCCGGCAGGGCTGCCCTCAACGATACGGTACTCACCGTAAAAGAGAATTGCTTAACAAATTTGCAAAATGTATTGGCGCACGATTACGCCATTTGATACTTTCCGGCCTAATATTTTGCAGCATAAAACAATCAGATGAGAATTATTTTCATATGGTTCTCATCTCGGATATCCAGAACAGGTCTCAAACAGGGGAGGCCTGTAAAGAATCGACGCAAGACTGCCATACGAGCGGTCAGTAATAAAAAAGTCGGTGATAGCAAGCAGTAAAAGAAGAACCTGACAGCAGCAAAAAAAACTCCTGCGCTGTACAGGCCCCAACAGGGGATTACACAGCTGGCGAAGGCCAGTCATTATAATGAGTGGAGTATCAACACAATGTCCATCATCACAAAAAAAAATCTGGTAGCGGCGGGGATTTTAACTGCGCTAATCGCGGGAAACGCTGCAATGGCTGCGGACGTTCCTGCAGGTGTTCAGCTGGCGGAGAAGCAGACGCTGGTGCGTAACAACGGTGCGGAAGTTCAGTCTCTTGACCCGCACAAAATTGAAGGTGTTCCTGAGTCTAACGTTAACCGCGACCTGTTCGAAGGCCTGCTGGTCACTGACGTAGACGGCCACCCGGCACCGGGCGTGGCAGAAAAATGGGAAAACAAAGATTTCAAAGTCTGGACCTTCCATCTGCGTAAAGATGCGAAATGGTCCGACGGTACGCCGGTCACGGCTGAAGATTTCGTTTATAGCTGGCAGCGTCTGGCGAATCCAACGACCGCCTCCCCGTATGCGAGCTACCTGCAATATGGCCATATTGCCAATATTGATGACATCATCGCGGGCAAAAAACCGATCACCGATCTGGGCGTTAAAGCGATCGATGCCAATACCTTCGAAGTCACGTTGAGCGAACCTGTTCCGTACTTCTATAAGCTGCTGGTTCACCCGTCCGTCTCCCCGGTACCAAAATCCGCGGTGGAAAAATTTGGTGAAAAATGGACCCAGCCTGCCAATATCGTGACCAACGGCGCCTATAAGCTGAAAGACTGGGTGGTCAACGAGCGTATGGTGCTTGAGCGTAACCCGCAATACTGGGACAACGCTAAAACCGTGATTAATCAGGTGACCTACCTGCCAATTTCTTCCGAAGTGACTGACGTCAACCGCTACCGCAGCGGCGAAATCGACATGACCTATAACAACATGCCGATTGAACTGTTCCAGAAGCTGAAGAAAGAGATCCCGAAAGAAGTTCACGTCGACCCGTACCTGTGCACCTACTACTATGAAATCAACAACCAGAAAGCACCGTTCACCGACGTACGTGTTCGTACTGCGCTGAAGCTGGCACTGGATCGCGATATCATCGTGAACAAAGTGAAAAACCAGGGCGATCTGCCGGCATACAGCTATACCCCTCCATACACCGATGGCGCAAAACTGACCGAGCCAGACTGGTTCAAACAGACGCAGGAACAGCGTAACGCAGAAGCGAAGAAACTGCTGGCCGAAGCGGGCTATACCGCCGATAAGCCGCTGACCTTCAGCCTGTTGTACAACACCTCCGATCTGCACAAAAAACTGGCTATCGCCGTCGCCTCGATCTGGAAAAAGAACCTGGGCGCGAACGTGAAGCTGGAGAACCAGGAGTGGAAGACCTTCCTCGACAGCCGTCATCAGGGCACCTTTGACGTGGCGCGTGCCGGCTGGTGTGCGGACTATAACGAACCGACCTCCTTCCTGAACACCATGCTGAGCGACAGCTCAAACAACACCGCGCACTATAAGAGCCCGGCGTTTGACAAGCTGATTGCCGACACGCTGAAAACCACTGACGAAGCACAGCGTACTGAACTGTACTCTAAAGCTGAGCAGCAGCTGGATAAAGATTCCGCGATCGTTCCGGTTTACTACTACGTTAACGCCCGTCTGGTGAAACCGTGGGTAGGTGGGTACACCGGTAAAGACCCGATGGATAATATCTACGTTAAAAACTTGTATATTATCAAGCATTAATGGCAATGAGTGGGGCGGGCGTGCTCGCCCCACGGTGTCTAACCAACGTCACATTATATAGGCACACGCCAGAAGGTACGGGCAATGTTGAAATTTATCCTACGTCGCTGTCTTGAAGCGATTCCAACGCTATTTATTCTCATCACGATTTCCTTCTTCATGATGCGCCTTGCGCCGGGAAGTCCATTTACCGGTGAGCGTACGCTGCCGCCAGAAGTGATGGCGAATATCGAAGCGAAATACCACTTAAACGATCCTATCTCTACCCAGTACTTCAATTACCTGAAGCAGTTGGCCCACGGTGATTTTGGACCGTCATTTAAATATAAAGACTATTCCGTTAACGATCTGGTGGCGTCCAGCTTCCCGGTTTCGGCGAAATTGGGTGCAGCGGCATTCATTCTGGCCATTGTTTTCGGGGTCACCGCAGGCGTCATCGCCGCGCTCAGACAAAATACCAAATGGGATTATGCCGTAATGGGGGTGGCAATGACCGGGGTAGTCATACCCAGCTTCGTTGTCGCGCCATTACTGGTGATGATATTTGCCATTACGCTGAAGTGGCTGCCTGGCGGCGGCTGGAACGGCGGGGCATTAAAGTTCATGATTTTGCCAATGGTGGCATTATCCCTGGCGTACATCGCCAGTATCGCGCGTATCACCCGTGGTTCAATGATCGAAGTGCTGCACTCGAACTTCATTCGTACCGCGCGCGCGAAAGGGCTGCCGATGCGTCGGATTATCTTCCGCCACGCGCTCAAACCGGCGCTGTTGCCCGTGCTCTCCTACATGGGACCGGCATTCGTCGGGATCATCACCGGCTCGATGGTTATCGAAACAATCTACGGCCTGCCGGGCATCGGCCAGCTGTTTGTTAACGGCGCGCTTAACCGCGACTATTCGCTGGTACTGAGCCTGACCATTCTCGTCGGTGCGCTGACCATTCTCTTTAACGCTATCGTCGATGTCCTTTACGCCGTCATCGACCCGAAAATCCGTTACTAACTGGAGCACGCCATGATGTTGAGTAAGAAAAACAGCGAGGCGCTGGAAAACTTCAGTGAAAAACTGGAAGTGGAAGGTCGTAGCCTCTGGCAGGACGCGCGTCGTCGTTTTATGCACAACCGCGCGGCGGTGGCGAGTCTGGTGGTTCTGGTGATCATCGCGCTGTTTGTGACCCTTGCCCCGATGCTGTCGCAATTTACCTATTTCGACACCGACTGGGGCATGATGTCCAGCGCGCCGGATATGGAGTCTGGCCACTATTTTGGCACGGACTCATCCGGACGTGACCTGCTGGTGCGTGTCGCTATCGGTGGGCGTATCTCGCTGATGGTCGGGATTGCTGCCGCGCTGGTGGCGGTGATCGTCGGGACGCTCTATGGCTCACTGTCCGGCTACCTTGGCGGCAAAGTGGACTCGGTGATGATGCGTCTGCTGGAAATCCTGAACTCCTTCCCGTTTATGTTCTTCGTCATCCTGCTGGTGACCTTCTTTGGTCAGAATATCCTGTTGATCTTCGTGGCCATCGGGATGGTGTCCTGGCTGGATATGGCGCGTATTGTTCGCGGCCAGACGCTGAGCCTCAAACGCAAAGAGTTTATCGAAGCCGCGCAGGTCGGCGGTGTCTCTACCGGGAATATCGTGGTTCGCCATATCGTTCCTAACGTGCTGGGCGTGGTGGTGGTCTATGCCTCACTGCTGGTACCAAGCATGATCCTGTTTGAATCCTTCCTGAGCTTCCTCGGTCTGGGTACGCAAGAGCCGCTGAGCAGCTGGGGCGCGCTGCTGAGTGACGGTGCAAACTCAATGGAAGTATCACCGTGGCTGCTGTTATACCCGGCGGGTTTCCTGGTCGTTACCCTGTTTTGTTTTAACTTTATCGGCGATGGCCTGCGTGATGCCCTCGACCCGAAAGACCGTTAAGGAGCGCCGTCATGACAATTATTGAAACGGCAACCGCGCCACAGGCGCAGCAGCGGAGCGACCTTCTGCTGGACGTCAAAGATCTTCGCGTCACCTTTAAGACCCCGGACGGGGATGTGACCGCCGTGAACGATCTCAACTTCAACCTGCGCGCGGGTGAAACGCTCGGTATCGTGGGGGAATCTGGTTCCGGTAAATCCCAGACCGCCTTTGCGTTAATGGGCCTGCTGGCCGCTAACGGTGTGATTGGCGGTTCCGCGAAATTCAACGGTCGTGAAATCCTCAACCTGCCGGAGCAAGAGCTGAACAAGCTGCGCGCCGAGCAGATCTCGATGATTTTCCAGGATCCGATGACCTCGCTGAACCCGTACATGCGCGTCGGTGAGCAGCTGATGGAAGTGCTGATGCTGCATAAAGGTCTGGGCAAAGCCGAAGCCTTTGAAGAGTCGGTCAAAATGCTCGATGCGGTAAAAATGCCGGAAGCGCGCAAGCGTATGCGCATGTTCCCGCACGAGTTCTCTGGCGGTATGCGCCAGCGCGTGATGATTGCGATGGCGCTGCTGTGCCGGCCAAAGCTGCTGATTGCCGACGAACCGACCACCGCGCTGGACGTTACCGTTCAGGCGCAAATCATGACCCTCCTGAACGAGCTGAAGCGTGAGTTCAACACGGCGATTATCATGATCACCCACGACCTGGGCGTGGTGGCGGGCATCTGTGACAAAGTGCTGGTGATGTATGCCGGTCGTACCATGGAATACGGCAAAGCGCGTGACGTGTTCTATCAGCCAGCCCATCCTTACTCGATTGGCCTGCTGAACGCGGTGCCGCGTCTCGATGCGGAAGGGGAATCCCTGCTTACTATTCCGGGCAACCCGCCAAACCTGCTGCGCCTGCCGAAAGGCTGTCCGTTCCAGCCGCGCTGTCCGCACGCGATGGAAATCTGCAATAGCGCACCGCCGCTGGAAGAGTTTGCACCAGGCCGTCTGCGCGCCTGCTTTAAGCCGCAGGAGGAGCTGGTATGAACGCATTAGATGAAAAACGCAATGTCCTGCTCGAAATTGCTGACCTTAAAGTGCATTTCGACATCAAGGACGGCAAACAGTGGTTTTGGCAGCCGTCGAAGACCCTGAAAGCGGTGGACGGCGTCACGCTGCGCCTGTACGAAGGGGAAACCCTGGGCGTGGTGGGCGAGTCCGGCTGCGGTAAATCGACCTTTGCGCGCGCCATTATCGGTCTGGTAAAAGCCACCGACGGCAAAGTGGCCTGGCTGGGTAAAGATCTGCTGGGCATGAAGCCCGACGAGTGGCGCGACGTGCGCAGCGATATCCAGATGATTTTCCAGGATCCGCTGGCGTCATTAAACCCGCGTATGACCATCGGTGAGATTATTGCCGAGCCGCTGCGGACCTATCATCCGAAGATGTCTCGCCAGGAAGTGCGCGATCGCGTTAAGGCGATGATGCTGAAAGTTGGGCTGTTGCCTAACCTCATCAACCGCTATCCTCACGAGTTCTCCGGCGGTCAGTGTCAGCGTATTGGTATTGCGCGCGCCCTGATCCTCGAACCGAAGCTGATTATCTGTGATGAGCCGGTTTCCGCGCTCGACGTCTCTATTCAGGCGCAGGTGGTTAACCTGCTGCAGAAGCTGCAGCGCGAAATGGGGCTGTCGCTGATCTTCATCGCGCATGACCTGGCCGTGGTGAAACACATCTCTGACCGCGTGCTGGTAATGTATCTGGGGCACGCCGTGGAGCTGGGCACCTATGACGAGGTGTACCACAATCCACTGCACCCTTACACCAAAGCGCTGATGTCGGCAGTGCCGATCCCCGATCCCGATCTGGAAAAGAATAAGACCATCCAGCTTCTGGAAGGGGAATTGCCTTCACCGATTAACCCGCCGTCGGGCTGCGTCTTCCGCACGCGCTGCCCTATGGCCGGGCCGGAATGTGCGAAAACACGGCCGGTTCTGGAAGGCAGTTTCCGACATGCGGTTTCCTGCCTGAAAGTAGACCCGTTATAATCGCAAGGGCTGACATGATGTCAGCCCTTATTTTTTGCGAGGTCACTGTGTCGCGTTTATTCACGTCAGCCCGTCGGCGGCTTTATCATGTTTTATTCGATCCTGAAACGGTATCCGGACGGCGCTTCGAGGGTCTTTGTGGTTTATTTGCGCTCCTCAGCGTGGTTATCATCTTTATTGAATCGGGTGCCGGGACGCAATACCACCTGACGTTTGACGAATGGCATGTCTTTGTCTGGCTTGAGCTGGCGATTACCCTGGTGTTTACCGCTGAATATCTCCTCCGAGTGATTGCCTGGCCTAACCCGGCCCGATATGTTTTCAGCTTCTGGGGATTTATCGATTTAGCCACCATTCTGCCGCTCTACGTCATGTGGCTGTGGCCGGAAATCAGCCTGAGCTATGGAAGGTGCGAACAAGTCCCTGATATGAGATCATGTTTGTCATCTGGAGCCATGGAACAGGGTTCATCATGAGTCATCAACTTACCTTCGCCGACAGTGAATTCAGCAGTAAGCGCCGTCAGACCA
>OKVJ01000782.1_pt1 | contig 11695 bp, 7 predicted proteins | sample 1606921 | NCBI WGS metagenome assembly OKVJ01 (sample SAMN03281016, study PRJEB24777) | human gut metagenome | isolation source: fecal sample PR161 from 1 month old female Malay infant, caesarean...
CTTTGATATTTCTATTCGGCGCCTAAGCCGTTGGGTGTTTGAAGTGCGGGCCCCGGGCGGTGATTCCGCGCTGGGGGGCGATGATTTTGATCATCTGCTGGCAGATTTTATCCGCGAGCAGGCGAGCCTGCCTGAGCATGGCGACAACCGTCTGCAACGTGAACTGCTGGATGCCGCCATTGCTGCAAAAATTGCACTGAGCGATGCGTCCTCCGTCACCGTTGAGGTGGCTGGCTGGCAGGGCACAGTGACCCGTGAACAGTTCGAGGCGCTGATTTCAACGCTGGTCAAACGTACCTTGCTTTCGTGCCGTCGCGCGCTGAAAGATGCGGGCGTTGAGCCGAACGAAGTACTGGAAGTGGTCATGGTGGGCGGCTCCACGCGCGTTCCGCTGGTACGTGAGCAAGTGGGCGAATTTTTTGGCCGTATGCCGCTGACCTCCATCGATCCGGATAAAGTCGTCGCTATTGGCGCGGCAATCCAGGCCGATATTCTGGTGGGCAACAAGCCCGACAGCGACATGCTGCTGCTGGATGTGATTCCGCTTTCGCTTGGTCTGGAAACCATGGGCGGCCTGGTGGAGAAAGTGATCCCGCGTAATACCACCATTCCGGTGGCGCGTGCGCAGGAGTTCACCACCTTCAAAGATGGTCAAACTGCCATGTCCATCCACGTGATGCAGGGCGAACGTGAACTGGTGCAGGATTGCCGTTCTCTGGCCCGTTTCGCACTCCGTGGTATTCCGGCGATGCCGGCAGGTGGCGCGCATATCCGTGTTACCTTTCAGGTGGATGCGGACGGTTTGCTCAGCGTAACGGCAATGGAGAAATCCACCGGCGTTGAAGCGGCTATTCAGGTGAAGCCGTCCTACGGCCTGACCGACAACGAAATCGCCACCATGATTAAAGATTCCATGAGTTTCGCTGAGCAGGACGTGAAAGCACGTATGCTGGCCGAACAGAAAGTGGAAGCTGCCCGCGTTCTGGAAAGCCTGAACGGTGCGCTGGCGACAGATGCCGCGCTGTTAAGCGCCGCAGAGCGGACGGTTATCGACGAGGCTATCGCGCAGTTAAGCGCGGTTGCTAATGGCGATGATACTGACGCCATAGAACAAGCCATTAAAAATCTAGACAAACAAACCCAGGAATTCGCCGCGCGCCGCATGGATCAGTCCGTGCGCACCGCGTTAAAAGGCCATTCCGTCGACGAGGTTTAACATGCCAAAGATCGTTTTTCTGCCTCATCAGGACCTCTGTCCCGATGGCGCAGTTCTGGAAGCCAATAGCGGCGAGACCATTCTTGATGTAGCCCTGCGTGGCGGTATTGAGATTGAACACGCCTGTGAGAAATCCTGTGCCTGCACCACCTGCCACTGTGTCGTGCGTGAAGGGTTTGATTCGTTGCCGGAAAGCAGCGAAGACGAAGACGACATGCTGGATAAAGCCTGGGGTCTGGAGCCGGAAAGTCGCCTGGGTTGCCAGGCGCGTGTCACCGATGAAGATTTGGTCGTGGAGATCCCGCGTTACACTATCAACCACGCCCGGGAGCATTAATATGGCACTGAAATGGACCGACAGTCGCGAGATCGGCGAGGCGCTGTATGACGCTAACCCGGATCTTGATCCAAAAACTGTCCGCTTCACCGATATGCACCAGTGGATTTGCGATCTGGAAGATTTTGATGACGATCCGAACGCATCGAACGAAAAGATTCTCGAAGCAATTCTGCTAATCTGGTTAGATGAAGCATCTTGATATCGACGGGCTGCCTTCTGGCGGCCCGTTTTCATATCCCATGCGCTAAAGGACAAAACAATGACAACAGAAGCGATGAAAATCACGCTGACGACCCAGAGCGCGGACGCTCGTTGGGGCGAAAAAGCGCTCTACAGCATTAATAACGACGGCATCACCCTGCACCTGACCGGTAAAGATGACACTGGCTTAATCCAGCGCGCCGCGCGCAAAATCGATGGCATGGGCATAAAGCATGTCGCGCTGAGCGGCGAAGGCTGGGACACGGATCGGAGCTGGGCATTCTGGGCCGGTTACAAAGGGCCAAAAGGAACGCGTAAAATTGAGTGGGCGACCTTATCCGGGGCCGATCAAAAAGAGCTGGACAGCCGTCTGAAAACCATCGACTGGGTGCGTGACATCATCAATGCGCCAGCAGAAGATCTCGGTCCGGAACAACTGGCGCAACGCGCTGTGGATCTGCTTGATGATGTAGGTGGCGAGGCAGTCTCCTACCGTATCGTCAAAGGTGAAGATCTGCGAGAAAAAGGTTACATGGGCATTCACACTGTCGGGCGCGGTTCTGAACGTCCGCCGGTGCTGCTGTCGCTGGATTTTAATCCGACGGGCGATGCAGAAGCCCCAATCTATGCCTGTCTGGTCGGTAAAGGTATCACTTTCGATTCCGGCGGTTATAGCCTTAAGCAGACCGCGTTTATGGATTCGATGAAATCCGATATGGGCGGCGCGGCGCTGGTGACCGGTGCTCTGGCGTTTGCCATTACGCGCGGTCTGAATAAGCGTGTGAAACTTTACCTGTGCTGCGCAGATAACATGGTCAGCGGCAACGCCTTCAAACTGGGCGATATCATCCGTTACCGTAACGGCAAAACCGTGGAAGTGATGAACACCGATGCGGAAGGACGTCTGGTGCTGGCAGATGGTCTGATCAACGCCTCCGCACAGAAACCGCAGTTTATCATTGATGCCGCGACCCTGACGGGGGCTGCGAAAACAGCGTTGGGTAATGACTATCATGCGCTGTTTAGCTTTGATGACAAACTTGCGAACCGTTTACTGGCAAGCGCTGCGGCGGAAAACGAGCCGTTCTGGCGTTTACCGCTGGCGGAATTCCACCGTAATCAGTTGCCGTCGAACTTTGCCGAGCTGAATAACACCGCGGGTGCGGCATTCCCGGCCGGGGCCAGCACTGCCGCAGGTTTCCTGTCACACTTTGTGGAAAATTATCAGCAGGGCTGGCTGCATATCGACTGCTCTGCGACCTATCGTAAAGCGGCGGTGGAGCAGTGGGCGGCGGGTGCGACAGGCCTTGGCGTGCGTGCCATTGCGAATCTGTTGACCGCGAAGTAATTTTCCCCTCCACCTGACCCTCTCTCCAAAGAGGAGAGGGGACCGTCCGGTGCAGGCCGTTTCCCCTAGCCCGGAGGATGGGGGACAGGGCGGGGGCATCAAACAGCTTAAACGAACAGAAAATTTATGTCTCATTCAGACCACGATCACGACCATCATCACGAGCCTGAAACCCTCGATAGCCTGCTGGAAAAAGCGGCGACCGAGCCTGCTTATCGCCCGGCGTTTTTCCGCAAACTGCTGGAGTCTACCGTTTGGGTGCCGGGTACCGCTGCCGAAGATGAAGCCATTGTTGAAGACAGCGTGCTGGATCTACAGCACTGGGAAAAGGACGACGGTCAGTCGGTGATCCCCTTTTTCACCTCCCTTGAGGCTCTGCAGCAGGCAGTAGAAACCGAGCAAGCGTTTGTGGTGATGCCTGCGCGAACGCTATTTGAAATGACGCTTGGCGAGACGCTGTTTCTCAATGCGAAGTTACCGACCGGCAAAGAGCTCACGCCGCGTGAAATCAGCCATCTGGTGGGTAAAGATGACAGCCCGTTAAGCCAGCAGGAAGTGCTGGAAGGCGGTATGTCGCTGCTGCTCTCCGAAGTGGCGGAACCGCCCGCGCAAATGATCGATTCGTTGACCAAATTGTTCTCGACCTTCAACCACGTGAAATGTGCATACCTTTGCTCTATCAAAGAGAAAAATGATGCTCAGCCGAATCTGCTGATTGGTATTGAAGCAGAAGGCGATATTGAGAGTGTGATTGAGGCGGCAGGCAGCGTGGCTGTAGATACCTTACCGGGCGATGAGCCGGTGGATATTTGCCAGGTAGTAAAAGGGGAGTCCGGGGTTAGCCATTTTATGATTGCTCATATTACTCATTTCTATGAGCGCCGCTGGGGCAGTTTCCTGCGTGATCTGAAGAACAACCGCATTATCTGAGACGTCGACGGGTTTAGCCCGTCGCTTCCAGCAGCAGTAAATCCATCAGTAACACCAGATTCGACTCAAACGACGTTACCCCGGCCGCCTCGGCGGCAAAATGCACAGCTTCGTCATACAGCGCAAAATGCAAGTCCGCCAGATTTGCCAGTGTATTCGCTGAGGCGCGAGTAAATGCGATAACCGTCATGCCGACATTGTGCGCAATACGCGCTTTATCCAGAACCTGTTCCGTTTCGCCACTACGTGAGACAGCGATAAACACCTGGTAACGCGCCGCGTTGCTGAGGAAGATATTGCGGCTGTCGCCGGGGCCGGAAATAAATGCCGTTTTGCCCAGCACCTGCAATTTTTTTGTCAGGTATTCGGCAAACAGATACGAAAACCCGGCGCCATAAAGGAAAAAACTCTCTTTCTCACGCAGCAAGGTGACGAACTGTCGGCGTTTTTCCTCGGTCACCCACTGAAACGTCTGCTGGTAGTTCGCCATAAACTGCTGAAAAAGTGCGGGCAGGGTGTTGCCATTCCCCGTCACCTGCTCCGGGATATGAGGGGTATCAGCCAGAAGTTGTTTGCAGTGCCAGATGAATTCGCTGTAACCGCTAAACCCCAGTTTCTGGCATAGCCGCATGATCGTAGCAGTAGAGACAAATGTTGCCGTCGCCAGATCGCGCACGGTGATGTTGCCCACCAGCAACGGGTGATCCGTGAGGTGGGCGAGTACCCGATATTCGGCGCGGGTAAGCGACTCCCCACGCGACAAAAGGGGCGCTAAGCGGTTATCCATTTACGCAGGTTCAATCGGCAAATCGTCGCGCGCGCCCCATTCACTCCATGAACCATCGTATAACTTCACGTTATTTGCGCCGAGCGTGGTCAAAGCCAGAATGACAACAGCGGCGGTGACACCTGAGCCGCAGCTGGCAATAATCGGCTCCTGCAAATTAACCCCCTGACGTCTGAAGATGGCTTCGAGTTCGTCCGTCGTTTTCAGCTCACCGTTAACGACCAGATCGCCCCACGGCACATTCAACGCGCCGGGAATATGGCCACGTTTCAGACCTGCACGCGGCTCATCCGCTTCGGCGTTAAAACGGGCTGCCGGGCGGGCATCCACAAGCTGTGCTGTACGCTCGTGGCTGGCCAGCAGCACATCGGTCAGACGCTTAACCACTGACGGGTCAAATTTCACTTCAAAATCAGACTGTGGTAAGTCGGCATCACCCTGCTCAAGCGGCAATTCATCGCGCTGCCAGCCTGCCAGCCCACCTGCCAGAATTGAAACATGTTCGACACCGAAATTACGCAGCATCCACCAGGCGCGCGGGGCGGAGAAGAGATTGCCCTCGTCATAGACCACCAGATGTTTGTCGTGGCTGACACCCAGCTCGCGCATGGCGACGGCAAACGCTTCCGGGCGCGGTAACATGTGCGGCAGAGAAGTGGTGTGATCAGAAAGGGCTTCGATATCAAAAAATACCGCCCCGGGGATGTGTCCGGCGCGGTACTCCGCCGTCATATCACGAGTGTGTTCCTGGCCTGCAGGGGCCATACGCGCATCAATGACCTGAACCTCTGGATCATCAGCGTGTTCAATCAGCCAGTCGGCTGCGACAAAAAAAGAGGTGGACATGGTTGCCTCCGTGTCATCAATAAGAAACCCGTCATACTTCAGGTTGCAGGCGTGTTGGCTATATTGTCCACCCCAGTCACTTAAATCAGTAAGCTCCCGGGGATTCTCTCACTTGCCGCCTGCCTGCAACTCGAATTATTTCGGGTATATCCTGAATTGTTAACGTTTTTTCCTGCCCCGACAAGCAACCATCGCAAAAGGCGCGAGTAACCTCGTTATTTTTTTAGCGCACGACCGTTTTCCCAGGCTTTTTGCAGCGCGGGCCAGTATTCGCGATTCGCTGCGATCATCTCATCAAGAATCGCTTTGGCGTGTTGCATGGTGGGCACTGTACGGTTGAGCGTAAAGGCCTGCAGGGCTTTTTCGTAACTGCCTTCAATGGTGGCTTCCACCAGCAGTTGTTCCGAAGCCAGTTGCTGCATCAATAAGGTTTGATGAAACAACGGCACCGCCCCCATGCGCACCGGTTCCGGCCCGTTTGCCGTGATGTAAGCCGGTACTTCTACCATCGCATCATAGGGTAGATTCGCAATCGCCCCTTTATTTTCGACGATCACCAGATGGCGCTGGCGTAAATCAAAGGCCAGCGAGCAGGCGACATCGACGATAAATGCGCCGTGAACCCCGACATGGAACGCATCCGGTAAGACGCCGGTACGCTGGTACTCCTGGGCCGCGGCAAACAGTTTTTTCTCCCGGCCGTTCATCACTTCATTGGCGCGGGTATAGTTCGGGTCCTGATGTGCCACAATCTCGTTGGGCATCAGGTAGTACTGCAGATACGGGTTCGGCAGATACTCCGGGAAATGTTCCATTAATGGCTTAATATTGCGCCATGTCTTCACCCACGACGGATCCGAATGTTGCGGATCGGTCTGTGCGGCATCTTCGGTCAGCAGACCAAAGCGGGCGATGTGCTCACGCAGTTGAGGCAGTCTGTCTTCGCCATCAACAAGCACCCGGGTAAACCAGCCAAAATGGTTCAGGCCGAAGTAGTCCACTTCCAGTTTGTGGCGATCAACGCCGAGGATAGCTCCCATATTACGCATCGCCGCTACTGGCATATCGCAAATATTCAGTACGCGGGCATCCGGACGCAGGCGACGTACCCCTTCGGCAACAATGGCCGCCGGGTTGGAGTAATTTACAATCCAGGCGCGTTTATCCGCGCAGCGTTCCACCAGATCAATAAGTTCAACCATGGGCAGAATGGTACGCAAACCGTACGCCAGGCCACCAGGCCCACAGGTTTCCTGACCCACCACGCCATGGCGTAGCGGGATCTTTTCATCCTGTTCACGCATTTTGTACTGGCCGACACGCATCTGAGCGAAGACAAAATGGGCGCCACTAAAGGCCGTTTGCGGATCGCTGGTGACGGTAAATTTGATGTTCTGGCTGTGGTCACGAATCACCTTTTCCACTACCGGCGCGATGGTGCTCTGGCGGGCTTCGTCAATGTCGTAGAGGCGAATTTCTGCCAGAGGGAAATCCTCCAGACGCACCATCAGGCTTTTAACAATACCTGGCGTATAAGTGCTGCCGCCACCGGCGATAGAGAGAATAAATGGGGGTTTCAACATCTTTAGTCTCCTTTAGAGAAACGCCTCAACGGCTTCTCGCATTTTTTTGACATGCAGCCCGTAGACCACCTGAACGTTATTACCTTGTTTAATGACCGCTTTCGCGCCTGTCGCTTTCAGACGAGGTTCATCAATGGTGGCGACATCTTTCACCGTGACGCGCAGACGGGTATAGCAGTTGTCTACCACCTCGATGTTGCCGCGTCCGCCAAGCCCTTCAATGATCGCCTCGCCAACTCCATCGTTGTTACCTTTGGCCTGGTAATCCTGTTTGCTGTAAAGACGTGTCTCTTCGTCTTCGGCTTCCCGGCCAGGCGTCTTCATATCGAAACGCAAAATCAGGAAACGGAAGATAATGAAATAGAGCGCGAACATGATGAGGCCGACCACGATGTACATTGGCCAGTTCGATTTCTCAGTACCGAGCGGCAGGTTGTAGAGAATGAAATCAATGATGCCGTTTGCGCCGATCGCATGGACATCAAAGAGGGAGAAAAGCATCATGCCGATACCGGTCAGCACCGCATGTACCACGAACAGCAGCGGTGCGACGAACAGGAAAGAAAACTCGATAGGCTCGGTCACCCCAACCAGAAGCGAGGTCAGCGCTGCGGGGATAAGAATCGCTTTCGCCGCTGCTTTGCGTTCTGGCTTCGCGGTTAAATACATAGCCAGTGCCGCCGCGGGTAGGCCGTACATTTTACTGATGCCGCGCGCATCCCATACCACAGTACTACTGAGTTGTTTCACATCGGGACAGGCCATCTCGGCAAAGTAGATATTGCGTGCGCCCTGGTACATCGAGCCGCATACCTCCTGAGTACCGCCCAGCTCGGTATATAAAAATGGCGTGTAGACCAGATGATGCAGGCCGGTGGGCACAAGGATGCGTTCCAGGAAGCCATAAATTGCCACGCCGAATGGCCCGGCGCCTTTAATGCCCATTGCCAGTGTGCTGATGCCATGCTGGGCGAAAGGCCACAGCTCGCTCATGATAACGCCCAGTACCATAGAGACAGGCAGCATGATGATCGCCACAAAGCAGTGCCCGGAATAGATAGCCATTGCCCCGGAAAACTGTACGCCGGAATATTTGTTGTACACATATCCCGATAGCGCGCCGGTGAGGATCCCGGCGAAGACGCCCATTTCCAGCACCTGCACGCCCAGCACCATGCTCTGGCCCGCCGCTTTCATCTGGTCTGCTGCTGCCAGCGCCCCCTGCATCTGCAGGGTGACATTCATGGCATTGATAAAAACGATAAAGGTGACAAGGCCAATTAGCGCGGCATAGCCTTTATCTCGCGCGGCGAGGCCAACGGGGATGCCGACGGCGAACACCAGCGCCAGATTTGCCAGTACCGAGACGGCGGATTTTGCAATCAGTTGCCCGGTGTGTTGAATCAGCGGGTGACCGAGGAAAGGCAGGTACTCTGCCAGGTTGCCGTTGCCGAAAATATTTCCGAAGGCGATAAACAAGCCGACAATCGGCAAAATCAGCACCGGACCAAAGAGGGACTTACCGAAATTTTGTAGGGCATTAACGGCTCTGCTCATAACGTTCTCTCTTATATGAACCGCGAAAAATAGGTGAAGATGCAGTAACGTTAGCAGGTACACGTAAAAAGAAGCCACCTATCTTATTGTTTTAAAAACAAATGACCTGAAAGGTAACATGTAACGTTACGACCTGTGATCGCGCTAACACGCCCGAGCGAGCCGGCTAAATATAACGAAGCGCTTTCCAGATTCTGGGAGGGTGTTTGTAATCGGCAAAGTCACGCATAATACTTACGCTTAACGAATTAACAGGCTTTGTGGGCCAGGGATAAAGGATGAAACTGAAACGTTCGGCGGCGATAGCGATCGCCTTCTTAAGTGCGTTCATATTGGCAGGCTGTGATAACAACGATAAACCTCAGCAAGCGCAGGCCGCTCCGGCCGCAGCGCCAGCCGCGAGTCAAACCCCAACCGCGACAAAACCGGATGGTGAAAAACTCAAACAACTGGCGGCGAGCAGTGAAGGTAAGCCGTTAACGCTGGTTGATGCCTCCGAGGTCCAGCTTGAGGGCGCGGCTGCCCTGGTGTTGACCTTCTCCGTTCCGCTCGATCCGGATCAAAACTTTGCCCAGACTGTCCATGTGGTGGATAAAAAGAATGGCAAAGTCGACGGAGCATGGGAACTCTCCACAAACCTGAAAGAGCTTCGCCTGCGTCACCTTGAACCCAACCGCGAACTGCTGGTATCTGTTGACCGTGGGCTGGTGGCGCTCAATAAAGCCACTTTTGGCATTGATTACGAAAAGGCGATTACCACCCGTGATATTCAGCCTACTGTTGGTTTCGCCAGCCGGGGTTCTTTATTACCAGGAAAAGTGGTGGAAGGGCTGCCGGTGATGGCGCTTAACGTCAATAACGTGGATGTGAATTTCTACCGCGTGAAGCCGGAATCGCTGGCAGCCTTTGTTAGCCAGTGGGAATACCGTAATGCGCTGACGAACTGGGAGTCAGACAATTTGCTGAAAATGGCCGATCTGGTTTACACCGGTCGGTTTGACCTCAACCCGGCACGTAACACCCGAGAAAAACTCCTGCTTCCGCTGGGAGAAATCAAACCCCTGCAGCAGGCCGGAGTCTATATCGCCGTTATGAACCAGGCGGGGCACTATAGCTATAGCAATGCCGCCACCCTCTTTACGCTGAGTAATATTGGTCTGTCTGCTCACCGTTACCATAATCGGCTGGATATTTTCACACAGGGGCTGGAAAACGGAGCAGCGCAATCGGGCGTCGACGTTGTGCTACTGAACGAGAAAGGCCAGACGCTGGCTCAGGCGACGAGCGATGCGCAGGGGCATGCCACGCTGACCACAGACAAAGAGGCGGCGCTGGTTCTGGCGCGTAAAGACGGCGAAACAACAATGCTCGACTTGCAACTTCCTGCCCTCGATCTGGCGGAATTTGCGATTGCCGGGGATCCGGGTTACAGCAAGCAATTCTTTATGTTTGGCCCACGCGATCTCTACCGTCCGGGCGAAACGGTTATCGTAAATGCACTGCTGCGTGACAGCGACGGTAAACCGCTTGCCGATCAACCCGTGAAGCTTGAGGTAGTCAAACCGGATGGTCAGGTGATGCGTACCGTGGTGAGCCAGCCGACAAACGGTCTTTATCATTTTACCTATACCCTTGATGCCAGCGCGCAAACCGGTACATGGTCGATTCGCGCCAATACCGGGGATAACCAACTACGTAACTGGTCTTTCCATGTGGAAGACTTTATGCCAGAACGCATGGCGCTGAATCTGAACCCACAAACGACACCGCTCAAAGCCGATGAGGATGTAGATTTCAACGTCGCCGGCTATTACCTGTACGGTGCGCCTGCTAACGGCAACACTCTGCAGGGCCAGCTCTGGCTGCGACCTTTACGCGAAGCGGTAAAAGCGCTGCCCGGCTTCCAGTTTGGCGACATTGCCGATGAGACGCTGACGCGTACCCTGGATGAAGTGCATCTGACGCTGGACGAAAAAGGCCATGGTCAGGTTACCGCCCCCAGCCAGTGGCAGGAAACGCACTCGCCGCTGCAGGTCATTTTGCAGGCAAGCCTGCTGGAATCGGGCGGTCGCCCGGTGACGCGCCGTGCTGAGCAGGCTATCTGGCCTGCGCCTGTATTGCCGGGTATTCGCCCGCAGTTTGCCTCAAAAGCGGTTTACGATTACCGCACCGATACCACCGTTAACCAGCCCATTGTTGATGAGAATGGCAATGCCAGTTTTGACATTGTCTATGCCGACGCGCAGGGCGTGAAAAAAGCGGTATCGGGCCTGCAGGTTCGGCTGATTCGTGAACGTCGCGATTACTACTGGAACTGGTCGGAAAGTGAAGGCTGGCAGTCGCAATTCGATCAAAAAGATCTGGTGGAGAACGAGCAGACGCTGGATCTCGCTGCTGACGAAACCGGGAAAATAACCGTGCCGGTCGAGTGGGGCTCGTATCGCCTGGAAGTCAAAGCGCCTGATGAAAGCGTCAGTAGCGTACGTTTCTGGGCAGGTTACAGCTGGCAGGATAACAGCGACGGAACCGGGGCCGCTCGCCCTGACCGCGTCACTATGAAGCTGGATAAACCCGCTTATCAGCCGGGCGATACCATCAAGTTGCACATTACGGCTCCTGCTGCGGGTAAAGGCTACGCCATGATCGAGTCCAGCGAAGGGCCGCTGTGGTGGCAGGAAATTGATGTGCCTGCAACGGGGCTCGATCTCGCCATTCCGGTGGATCAGAAATGGCGTCGCCACGACCTCTACCTGAGTACGCTGGTGGTGCGCCCGGGGGATAAGTCAAAATCGGCAACGCCGAAACGTGCCGTGGGCTTGCTCCATCTGCCGATGGGTGACGACAATCGCCGCCTCTCCGTAGCACTGGAAACTCCGCAAAAAATGCG
>OKVJ01000785.1_pt1 | contig 11671 bp, 10 predicted proteins | sample 1606921 | NCBI WGS metagenome assembly OKVJ01 (sample SAMN03281016, study PRJEB24777) | human gut metagenome | isolation source: fecal sample PR161 from 1 month old female Malay infant, caesarean...
GAGAATATAATGAGTGTTTTCAGAACTTACTCTAAAACATTTTATAAGGATAAAGCAAGTGGTTTAGATATTAAAGTTAATGATGGAGCTAACCAACTTAGATTTGATATTAATGCTAAAATAATTGGTGATTCTTCAGATGGAATAAGTGAGGTTTGTATTTTCTGTTTTGACTTAACACTATTAAAACTTGGAAACCATAATGTTAATTTCTTATTCCATGATAGTAGGTTATTTGCAAATATGGATCCAAGGCAAAGATTATCTTTGATAAAAATAGTAGAAGACGAAGCTAAAAAGTGCAATATTCAATATATAGCATCTCTTAATGAAGATTTAATATCTACATTAAAGGATGTTGCTCCTGAAGAAGAATATAATCATTATAGTAAGCTTATTGAAGACAATACTATTTTATCGTTAACTGATAAATGTGACGAAGATAAGCTTCTTGGTATGACTATTGATATTCCATATGATAAATAATCAAAAGCCATTTCCTTTGGGAGATGGCTTTTTAAGTGTTTATGATGCACTTCTAGCTAATAATTCCACTTTCTTTTTATATTGATTAAATAATAAGTTATAATATAACTTATACTAAAATGAAGAATAAAGAAAATGTAATTTTGATAAATTACATTCTGTTTATTGATGCAAAAATATTCTTATGATACTATAACTAGTATAGTGAATATATTAATCAATGGTGATGTTATTTTTAGTTTAATCACAGGAAATGCAGCTATAGTAAGAAAAGAGCATGAGGGATATCTTTACACACAGAATTATGTGAAACTATTGCCTTATGATAATATTGATGCACAGTTTTTGGTATATCTTATAAATGAGAACAAAGCAATAAAGAGACAGTTTGCAGTTGGACTACAGGGGTCACAGGTTTTGAAATATACACTTAAGCAGTTGAAAGAACTGGAAGTAGGTAAACTTCCTAATATAGACAGGCAGAAAGCTATAGGACAAGTTTATTTTAAACAGTTAAGGCTTAAAGCACTTAAAAAAAGAGCAGCAGAACTTGAAGAATCAATAATATTAGCAAAACTAGAGGAGGCAAGTAATAGATGAATGAAAATGAATTTGAAAAAGAATTAATACAGTATATTACAACAGGAACAATAAGTACACCTGAATATTTAGAAGGTGGAAGTGAATTTTCAACTAGTGAGACATATGGTGATTATGTAGTAAAAACAAAGTTATGGAAATATGAACCTGACATTAAAAATACGGAACAGCTTTGGAATAATTTCAAAGAAATTCTTGAACAGCACAATCAAAGAACTCTTGATCATCCACTAAGTACTGTTGAATTTAATCAGGTTAAAAAAATTATTTCTGACATAAAGACACCATATGAAGCAGGACAGTTTTTATATGGACTTAATGGAGTTTCGCAAATCGAAATAGATTTAGATGATGGACGTCATGTATTTTTGACAGTTTTTGATCAAAAACAGATTGGTGCTGGAGATACAGTTTATCAGGTAGTTAATCAAATTCATCGTTCTCCAGTTATTGCAGGTAAACAGGAACGCATCTTTGACACGACACTTCTTATTAATGGACTTCCAATAATACAGATTGAAGAAAAACGTAATACTCATGATGTTAATGAAGCGTTGAATCAAATGCATCAATATGCAAGTGAAAACCAGTACCGTGATATTTTTTCTACTCTTCAGATTTTAGTTGCAATTACTCCTAATAATGTTAAGTATATGGCAAACACAACGCCAGATAAATTTAATAAGGATTTTGCATTTAACTGGCAGCGTAAGAGTGATAATGCAATTGTACGTAATTGGAAGGAATTTGCAGATTCAATGTTGAGTATTCCAATGGCACATCAGATGGCTACAAATTACATGATTTTAGATGGTACAAAAAATAAACAAACATTAAAGGTAATGCGTCCTTATCAGGTGTATGCGACTCAGAATGTAATTGAAAGATTAAAGAAGGTTGATTTCGAGTTTGGCACAAACAAAGTGGGTTACATATGGCATACTACTGGTTCAGGAAAAACCATCACAAGTTTTAAAACATCATGGCTTGCAAGTCGCATGCCTGGAGTAGATAAGGTGGTTTTTGTAGTAGACAGGATAGCCTTAACGAAGCAGACAAATGAAAATTATACAGCCTATGATCCTGATGCCAGTGAAGATGTAATTGGAAGTGTACAAAATACCAATAACACTACTGATTTAAGCCGAAAATTAAAGAGCAAGGATAACAATATTATTGTTACTTCTGTACAAAAGCTTGATACATTAGTAAAACGTAAAACTTTCAAAGCGCCACATAAAAATATTGTCTTTATAGTTGACGAAGCACATCGTTCAACAGGTGGTGAAAGTTTTGAAAAAATACAAAAAGCTTTTAAGAAATCTGCATGGGTTGGTTATACGGGAACACCAATGTTTGATGAAACAACAAGTGGACTACGAACTGAAGATATTTTTGGTCCGTTATTACATGCCTATACAATTCGTGAAGCTATTGCAGATAGAAATGTTTTAGGATTCAAAGTTGATTTTGAAACAACAATTGATGAAGAGCAGATGAAAAATGAATATCTGCCAGAGTTTTATAAAGAGCGTTATCCAAACTGGGATGAAAAAAAGATAGAAGAAAAGATTAATAATTTAAGTCAGGAAGATATGGATGATGCTGTTGAGCCAAGTTTTTATGATGAAAATTTAGATCATGTAAAATTAGTAGTTGAAGATATTTTTAAAAATTGGAGAAATCGTTCAAATGAAGGTAAGTACAATGCACTTTTTACTACTCATGTAGGAGGTGGAAAGGCTAGTACTCCAATGGCAATGATGTATTTCAATGAATTTCAGAGAGTAAATGCAGAAAACAGAAAAAATGGAGGACAAACCTTAAAAGTAGCAGTTACCTTCAGTTTAAATACATCTAACAATGACAGCATGCTTGAGACTAATCAAGGTTTACATGATGCCATAAAAGCATATAACGATGAATTTGGTACAAGTTTTGGAATGGATGATGTAAGTGGATACACACAAGATGTTACAAGTCGCTTGAACAAATCTGCTAATGATAAGAATTTCTTAGACATTGTAATTGTTGTAGATCAGCTCCTTACAGGATTTGATGCACCAGAACTTAATACACTTTATGTAGATAGAACATTAAAGGGTGCAGGGCTTATTCAGGCTTATTCAAGAACAAATCGTATTGCAGACATGCAGGAAAAACCATGGGGGCGTATTGTAAACTACCGCTGGCCAGCACAGAATGAAAAGCTTATGAACAAAGCACTTTCAATTTATGCTAATAAGGATTCAGCAATTTTATCTGAAGATGAACAACGTAAAGCAAATGAAAAAGAAGGGATTGTAGCAAAACCTTTTGAAGATGTATTTAATGAAGTAAAAGATATTGTAAACAAATTAGGTGACTTAACAAATGAGTTTCAGCAATTGCCATATTCAGAAAAGCAGAAAGAATATATGCTTGATTTATTACGTGATTATAATGCTGGTATGGCAAAATTAAAGCAGTATGATCCTACAGAAGTATCAGGAGAAACAGCAGGTTTTGATTATGACAATCCAGATGAGTTAATTGAAAAATTAGGAATGACAAGTGAGCAGGAAGTTTCTCTTACTACAGTTTTGACTAATGAGCTGAAACAATATATATCAAAAGAAAGAAAGATTCCAGTATATCAGATAGAATTAAAGATGACTCATGTGAAAGATGTGAAAATAGATTATGATTATTTAACTGAGCTTCTTGAGCAGTTGTTGAATCAAGTGCATGAAGGAAAGACAGAAGAAGCAAAGGATACAAAAGAAAAGATTGATCAATTTGCAAATGGCTTGGAAGATAGAAATTATGCGAATAAAATTAAGAATGCTACAAATGTTATTATTAATGGATATTATCCACCAGAAGGTTCGAATTTTAAATATCCAGCAAAGTTAAAAGATAGTGAACATATCATTCAGGCAGCTAATAATGTAAGCATAGACAGATTGTATTTAGACTTTAGGGTAAAGTGGGGAATTACAGATATTATTACAAGTGCAAATATGCGTGAATTATTCAGCAATCATCATTATGGAGTACAGGATTTAGATGACACTAAGCAGATTACAAAAATAATTGGTGAAGCAAGCAAGGATTATCAGACATTAGCCCATGATGAAGAAATACAGGCATTGCCTAGAATGAAATATCGTAATAAACTGCGTGAAGCTATATATAAATTAGCAGATGATCAGGCAGAAAATTAAGTATTGAATGGTTAGGTATTAAGTGATCATTCAGATAGGAGATAAAATGAATAAAAATAAAGAAAAAGTACCTAAAATAAGGTTCCCAGGCTTTACGGAACCTTGGGAACAGCGTAAGTTGGGGGATATGTGTGATGAATTTAAAAGTGGAAGTTCAATATTAGCAAAAGATATATGTGAACAAGGTGAATATCCTGTGTATGGTGGAAATGGTTTGAGGGGATATACAGCAACATACAATCATGATGGCATATATGCATTAATTGGAAGACAAGGAGCACTATGTGGCAATATGAATAAGGTATACGGAAAGGCTTATTTTACGGAACATGCAGTAGCTGTAAAAGCAAACAAAAATAATAATACAGACTTCCTTTTTTTTCTTTTAGATAAAATGAATCTTAGACAATATTCAGGGCAATCAGCACAACCAGGGTTAGCAGTTAATAAACTTATAGAATTAATAACTCTTGTTCCAAATTGCAGCGAACAGAAACTGATTGGTATTTTTTTTAATAAGCTTGATAACCTTATTACCCTTCATCAGCGTAAGTTGAATCATTTGAAAGATAAGAAGAAAGGTTTACTGCAAAAAATGTTCCCTAAAAATGGAGAACTTGTCCCGGAATTACGTTTTCCAGAATTCACTGACCCTTGGGAACAGCGTAAGGTTGGAGAATTCCTTACTGAAAGTAAAATTAAAGGTTCAGATGGATCAAAAGCTAAAAAACTTACAGTAAAACTATGGAGAAAAGGCATTGTCCCTAAAGAAGAAATATATCAAGGAAGTTCTGCAACTCAATACTATGTGAGAAAATCAGGTCAGTTCATGTACGGAAAACTTGATTTCTTAAACCAAGCTTTTGGTATTGTTCCGCCAGAGCTAGATGGCTATGAATCAACACTAGATTCACCAGCATTTGATTTTAAAGATGGAATAAATTCTGGATTTTTTTTAGAGTATATATCCCTAAAACGTTTTTACAAGTATCAGGGAAATACAGCGAATGGTTCGAGAAAAGCAAAACGTATCCATGCAGACACCTTTTTCGAAATGCCAATTTCAGTTCCAAGGCATGATGAACAGAAGAAAATAGGTTCATTTTTCCAGAATATCGACAACCTTATTACCCTTCATCAGCGTAAGCTAGACCATTTGAAGGAACAAAAGAAAGCATTGCTACAGCAGATGTTTATATAAAATATTTTTTAAAAGAGGAAGGAAATAAATATAATGAGTAATGATATACAAACAATAACAAGTAAACTTTGGGCTATGGCAAATGAATTACGTGGTACTATGGATGCATCAGAATATAAAAACTACATATTGGCATTTATGTTCTATCGTTATCTTTCAGAACATCAGGAACAGTATTTAGTTGGAAATAATGTTATAGATGTTGAAGAGGGGCAATCTATAAATGATGCATATAAAGAACAGGCAGTAGATGAAGAACTGAATGATTATTTAGAAGATATCTCAGCAAGCCTTGGATATGCAATTGCACCAAATGATACATGGGAGTCTTTAGTTAATAAGATTAATGATGCACAAGTTATTCCTAGTGATTATCAGACTATTTTCGATAACTTTAACAAAAATGCAGAATTGAATAAAGAAGCAGCAAAAGATTTCCGTGGTGTGTTTAATGATATTAATTTAGGAGATTCACGTCTTGGAAATTCTACAAATGAACGTGCAAAATCACTTAATAATATAGTTAAATTAGTTGATGAAATTGAATATAAAGGGAATGATGGAAAAGATATTCTTGGTGAAATCTATGAATATTTAATTGGTCAGTTTGCTGCGAATGCAGGGAAAAAAGGTGGAGAATTCTATACACCCCATCAAGTAAGTAAGATTTTAGCTAAAATAGTTACAAGTGATGTTAAAAAATTAGATGAATTCTTCAATATATATGACCCTACAATGGGTTCAGGATCATTACTTCTTACTGTAGGGCAGGAACTGCCAAAGGGTACACCTATGAAGTACTTTGGACAAGAACTGAATACAACAACTTATAACTTGGCTCGTATGAACTTGATGATGCACAATGTATCGTATAATAATATGATATTAAATAATGCTGATACATTAGAAAGTGACTGGCCAGATGGACCAGATGAAAAAGGAATAGATCGTCCTCGTAGTTTTGATGCAGTAGTTGCAAATCCTCCATATTCTGCAAAATGGGATAATGATGAAACAAAATTGAAAGATCCACGTTTTAGCGATTATGGTAAACTGGCACCAGCATCAAAAGCTGACTATGCTTTTATATTACATAGTATATATCATTTGAATAACGATGGAACTATGGCCATTGTACTGCCACATGGAGTATTATTCCGTGGTGCAGCAGAAGGAAAAATCCGTCAAACATTGATTGAAAAAAATTATCTTGATGCAGTGATAGGATTGCCAGCTAATCTATTCTATGGAACAAGTATTCCAACAATTATTTTAGTTTTAAAGAAAAATCGTAAAAATAAGGATATATTATTCATAGATGCAAGTAATGATTTTGAAAAGTGTAAGAATCAAAATAATTTAACTGATGAGAATGTTGATAAAATTATAAGTACATTTAAAGAACGTAAGGATATTGATAAATATGCTCATGTAGCATCAATTGAAGAAATAAGAGAGAATGATTTTAATTTAAATATTCCACGTTATGTAGATACATTTGAAGAAGAAGAACCTATTGACTTGGAAGAAGTAAATAGACAATTAGAACAGGACAATAAGGAAATAGCAGAACTTGAAGCAGAGATAAATGAACAATTGAAAATTCTGGGGGTAAAACTTTAGAGGTATTATTAATTGGAGGGTGACATGTACATCTTCCAATATTTATAAATGATGAAGTTTACTAGAATTGAATTTATTCTTTGTAATTATTAGAATGCTATATAAAAAATAAAATAATGGTCAATAGTAAAGAAGAGAATAATGTAAACAAAATTGATGGAAATGAGTGTGATTTATGAATATTAAAAGTGTTAATATAAAGAATTTTACTGTATTTGATGATTTTGAACTGAATGTATCTTCAGGTATAAATATTATTATTGGTAAAAATGGAACAGGAAAAACTCATTTGTTAAAGGGGCTATATGCAGTTTGTGAAAGTGTGAATTATGAGAATAAAAGAAAAAGCAATGAACCCTATGATATATCACAGCCTTATTTTAAAGTTAATTCAATGGAGTTAGTTAGAGACAAGAATAATGGGAATAAAGAAACATCAATAACAGCAAATTATTTAAATGATAGTTATGTAAAATATGTGATTATAAAACATGAGGGAATGAAATTAGCGAGAGATGGTTCAGCATATAAAGATATTAATTTTAATATTAATGGTATTTTTATACCAGCAAAAGAAATACTCTCTCATTCAAATGGATTTTTGGCATTAAATAATAAGTATGATATGCCATTCGATAAGACTTATATAGATATAATTACAAATGCTGAATTACCAGAGTCTAAGGATATATCTGAAATTAATAAGAAAATATTAAAGATTATTTCAAAGATAATTAATGGTGAAGTAGTTTATGAAAATGATAATTTTTATGTGATAAAAAATGATGGCAGTAAAATAGATTTCTCAATTGAAGCTGAAGGTATTCGTAAGTTTGCTCTTTTATGGAAACTTATAAGAAATGGATTAATTGATAATGATACAATTTTATTTTGGGATGAACCAGAATCTAATATTAACCCCGAATTAATACCAATATTAGTTGATATATTGATTGAATTGCAAAGGTGTAACGTTCAAGTTTTAATAGCAACTCATAGTTATAATTTTGCTAAGTATTTTGAAGTAAAAAGAAGTTCAAATGATAGAGTCTTATTCCATAGTTTATATAAAACAGATCAAGGGGTTAAGTGTCAAAGTGAAAATAACTTTGGAGATATTAAAAACAATTCAATTATTGAAGCTGATACAAGACTATTAGATGAAGTTATTGAAGGAAACTTTGAGGAGTAAAGTTTATGGGATTAAAAATATTAACTGATGAAAACAACCGATATAAGTTTGATTTTACTAAGTCCAAATATGTTATTGAATTCCATGACTTAGCTAATAAGATGAAATTAAATGACGTAGATTTTATAACAGAATATAATGATAACATAATTTTCTTAGAGTATAAAAATGCTAATATTAAAAATGCAGTTAATCCAAATGCATTTGTTGATAAAATAAAGAAAGAACCAGAGAAATTTTATAAAAATATAGCAAAGAAATATTATGATAGCTTAATGATGTTTTGGGCAGTTGGTGGAAATAAAGATGACTTTCCTATAATATTTATTTTATTAATAGAAGCGCCAATTATGGATGCTAAAATAAGAAAACAGCTAAAGTTGAAAATAGGAAAACAGCTACCATTGAATTTAAAAGAAGATGTTATTGTTAGAGAAATGCTTTCAAAATTTGAAGTGTTTAGTATTGATGAATGGAAAGAAAGATTTAAAGAGATTAATATAGAAGAAATATAGTTTGGAAATATGATGAAATACATGCAAATGAGTAATACGTCTGAAATACTACTATAGATGGCCAAGGGATTAAAAACCTTGGCTATTTTTTAATTCAATTCACATAAAGAACGCATTACTAAATCAATATCTTTATTTTCAAGTTCATGTATAATGTGCAGGTAAGTTTTCTGAGTAGTAGTCATACTTGAATGACCTAATCTTTGTGCTACACTGGCAATAGAAACACCAGCAAATAACAGGAGTGAAGCATGTGTATGTCGTAAACCGTGAATTGAGATTACAGGTATGTTAAGTTTTTTACAATGCCTTGCCAAAATATCATTAACTGTAGAATTAAATACTTTTCCTTTTACAAAAATAGGGATGTCTTCCTGTAGGTTTTTTACCAATTCTGAAAATTGAATGACAGTCTGCCAGTCAATTTGTATTTTACGTATAGAAGATTGATTTTTTGTAGGAAGAAAACCACTGTTGTCTTTATAATCCCAGGTTTTATCTATTGATAATATTTGACGAGAGAAATTAAAATCTTTAGGTGTTAGTGCTAAAGCTTCTGAAAAACGAATTCCGGTTTTTGCAACTAAAAGTATAAACCAATCCCAGTTTATTGTTGATTTTAAGTCTAAATCAGCAAGTAATGTGTGTAATTCAAATTGATTCAAGAATTTAATTTTCTTTTCTCTTGGAGTTTTGCCTTTAATTATGGCTTTTCTAGTAGGATCACGTTCTATTAAACCTTCATCTAATGCATCTAAAATTGCACCTTTAAGCTGATGGTGAAAATCCATTGTAGTCTGACGTTCATGGCATAAAGCATAATCATTAATTAACTGTTGATACGTAATACGTGTCAAATCACTAACTTTAGTATCAGGAAGCAATTTTTTTAACCATGTGTAGGTCATATGATATTTGTCCAGTGTAACTTTTCTAATTGCTCCTTCTTTGTATATTTTTATCCAACGTTCATAGTATTCATAAAATAAATCTGTTTTTTCTGCTAACATTAAAAATCCTCCATTTTTTCTATAATTTTCTTGAATAGCAAGTACAAATAGTTGTGTGTTTTAAAGTATTAACTATTTTTGCGTTTATATTCAAAACATTTCATTAAAAATGACTTCCGCTGATGAAGGGTAATAAGGTTATCGAGGTTGGAAAAATACGTTCCAATTTTCTCTTGTTCCTCCATCTTTGGAATTTTTATACTAATATCTAAAATCTCATCTTGTCTGATACTTGGTTGTGCCATTCCTCTATCAAGTTTCACAATTTCCTGATTTTTTGACATTAATAGAAAAAATAAAAACCGTTTATTTTCATCAGTCCTTAATCCTAATGTATTTTGAATGATAACAGCTTTATCAGCTGGAAACAGTGATATATTGCCAATTCCATTTCCAACTAATGTTAATAGAATATCATCAATCTCATTATATTTTCTTATGAAATTCTGATATAACTCTTCATCAATAAATCTTGTAGCTGTTCCCAATTCAGGATATAGTGTATTCTTTATCATGAAATTATCGATAACGGGTATTCCTTCTGAACAATAATATGTTGGATTTTTCCCCCTATTATCAACAATATAACTTACCACATCCCCCAACTTACGCTGTTCCCAAACTTAGAATATTTATTAAATTTTAGTGATGAATTTAGAAACAAAATCTTTAGCAATTCTGAAAAGGAATAATGACTTTAAATGTACTTAAGATTTGTAGTGGAATGTGAACTAAAATATATTTTAAAAAGTTTTGTTATAGTCTATAATTATTATTAAATACAAATAGCGTATAGTTTATATAAGAAACCAGCAGGTGGTACAGATATGGAGTCACCACAGAATGATATTTATGATAAGAATCAGATTGTGAAAATTCTTAAATCAGATAGATGCATAGATATATTCAAGAAAAATAATATCAATAGTGTAATCATATTTGGAAGCATTGTAACAGATAACTTTGAAGAGTATTCAGATGTTGATATTGCAATATTAAGTACTGAAAAAATAAATTTGACATGTATCATGGACATAGAAGATAAGATTGGAAATATGATTAATAGAGAAATTGACATTATTTATTTAAATGATGATGAAATGGAGTTAAGGTTTCAGTTTATGATTCCGGTCTTTTAATATATAATGATTAATTAGACTTGTATACGAAAGATTATAATAAAACTGATATTATATATAAAAACAATGAAGAATTCAGGTTCTTCAGAGAAAGAGATGTGATAGATTATGAATAAAGAGAGATTATGAATAAAGAGAGATTATATGACATTATAAAAAATATTAAGGAAACATTGTCTCTTTTAGATAAAGCACTAATAAAGCTGAATATTGTTGAGGATGAAGATTTAAAGGAACTTATAAAATCTTCTGTAAAGCAAAGCTTTTTGGTGAACATAAAAATTAGTCTATAATAAAAGATAAGAAAGAAAGTGGAGGTAAGTCAAAATGGAGCAAAAACCACTTCCAATAGGAATAGATAATTTTGAAAAATTAATAACAAGAGGGTATTACTTTGTAGATAAAACACGTCTTATAAAGGATTTATTAGACAATAAAGCAGATGTAAATTTATTTACTAGACCAAGAAGATTTGGGAAAACATTAAACATGAGTATGCTTCAATATTATTTTGAAGATAGAAGAGATGAATTTACTGGAGAGAAAATAGATAACTCTTATCTTTTTGAAGGATTAAATATAGAGTCAGCAGGTGAAAAATATACTAAGGATATTGGTAAGTATCCTGTAATTAATCTTTCTCTAAAATCAGCAAAGCAAGGAAGCTTGGACTTAGCGCTTCAGTGCATTAGGGAAGAA
>OKVJ01000800.1_pt1 | contig 11509 bp, 8 predicted proteins | sample 1606921 | NCBI WGS metagenome assembly OKVJ01 (sample SAMN03281016, study PRJEB24777) | human gut metagenome | isolation source: fecal sample PR161 from 1 month old female Malay infant, caesarean...
TAACAAAGCCTTTTGTGTGGAAGGCACCGGATGGAAGAATGGGCGTATTCGTCGTAACTGCCGACTCAGTTAACCTTGCGCCGCAGGGTGGCGGGGTGTTTGAGGTAACGGCTGAATTCGCCGAACGCTTCACTTCAGCCGGATAATCAAAAAGCGCCCTTTACGGGTGCTTTTTTTTGGCCTATGATCTGGAGTCAATTAGAGGAGGGCTTACGATGACAGCCAATGTTTCAAAAGAGTTTGCGAACTGCTTACAAAAACTTTTCCCCGGCGAGATCCTAACGCTGATTGATATCGACGCCACAAAGTTCGGCGGGCAGGTCTACCGATTCCATAACGAGAACGTCGCCCATACAACCGAGGAGCTTTTGGCAGCGGTTAACGGCGGGACGCTTCAGCCAAAGATGATCACGTTTCGCGGCGAGCAGTACGGCCCGCGCCCGTTCGGCCTTGGCGGGATCGCAATGTCGAGCGATGGCACAGTGGAAAAGCCAACGCTGACGGTTAGCAATATCGATGCGCAAGCGAGTGCTCTTATTCGCGCCTACAACGGCCTCATGCAAGCCAAAGTTACGGTATGGGTTTTGGTCAAGGAATTGCTACAAAACGACGGCAGCGTTAAAGAGGGCGACTTTAGGCGATTCGTCTACTACATCGAGCGACCTAAGAAGGTTGACCCGCAAAAGGCAACGTTCGAATTAACATCCGTGTTTGATATGGACGGATTAATGATCCCGGCACGCCTAACGCAAACCGTTTGCTATTGGGCGCAGCGTGGGTGGTACAAGTCTGGCAAAGGCTGCGACTACAACGGGCAGAACGGATACTTCGACAAATTAGGTAACAGGGTTGACGACCCGGCGCAAGATGTTTGTGGTGGCCTGGTTTCTTCCTGTAGGCTTCGTTTTGGTAATGAGCCGTTGAGTTTCGGCGGTTGTGCGACAGCAACTTTGAAGAGTGGTAGCTAATATGTTGACTCCGAAAATTAAAATGCAGATCATGCAGCACGCGAAGGAAGTCTACCCGCACGAATGCGCCGGGCTGGTAACGCAAAAATCACGCGTGCAGAAATATCACCGACTCGATAACGTTTCACCAGATCCTGAGAACGAGTCAATGCCGGATGAAACGCAGTATGCGATGGCAGCAATGGATGGCGAGCCGATCGCGTTCGTTCATTCTCACACTGGCGACGGGGCAACAACAATTCCGAGCGCCACTGATTTATGCTTCTGTGATGAGTCTGGCTTATCGTGGGTTATCGTCTCCATCCCGGAAGGTGATATGCGAATCATTGAGCCGAAACGCCGTCCGCTGATTGGTCGCCCTTGGGCTTTGGGGGCTTACGATTGCTATGGCCTAATCATGGATTTTCACAAGCGCCACGGCGTCACACTAAAAGATCGGCGATTGCCGTTCGAATGGTGGAAGACGGAATATAAAGAGAATCTTTACCAGGATTACTGGCAAGAGGACGGATTCATTGAAAACACTGGCGAGCCTGAAGTTGGTGATATGATCATCTTCCAGATTCAGGCGGAGAAGTGGAATCACGCGGGGATTTACGTTGGAAATAACAACATCCTTCATCACGCATATGGCAAGCTGTCTCGCCGGGATATCTATTCCGGATGGTACGAGCAGCATAAGGTTTTAATTTGCAGGCATAAGGAGCTAAAACATGGCATCACATACAAAGACGATTAAACTATCTGGTTCCCTGGGTCGTCGGTTCGGTGTCTTCCACAAACTTGCGGTTGATTCAGTCGCTGAATGCATCCGGGCGCTGTCTTACCAGGTTGAAGGGTTTAAGCCGTTCATGCAGAGCAAAGTTGGTTCAAACATGCGCTTCGGTATCATTGCAGACGGAAAACCAATCAGCACAAACGACTTTGCAACTTTCTCCGTGGCAAAGGAGATTCGGATCATCCCAATCCCAAAAGCCAGAAAGAACGGAGGATTGTTGCAGATCGTTATCGGCGCAGCGATTATGGTCGCAGCGTTCTACACTGGCGGCGCGGCATTGGCCGAGATGGGCGCTTTTTCATCTGCTGCATTTATGGCTGGTGGCTCAATGGTTTTGGGTGGCGTAATGCAGATGATTGCTCCGCAGATGGGCGGCAATATGCGGGCGAGCGAATCACCTGAGAATAAACCATCGTATGCGTTTGGCGGGCCGATTAACACCACGGCGGCGGGATATCCAATCCAATTGCCATACGGTTACAGATTGGCTGGCGGTGCGTTGTTCGGTTCGGGATCTTACGCAGAAGACAACAACTAATTAAGCCATTCGCTTTTTAGCCTGGGGGCATAGCCTCCGGGCTTTTTGTCGTGTACAATTGCGAGACTATTCACAGGAGGCTAAACTATGACTAATATCAAGGCCCGCAAGGGTGGCTCAAGTGCTCCGCGTACCCCGGTAGAAATGCCAGATAACCTGATCTCAAAAGATAAGATCAAGTTGTTGCTTGCTGTTTCAGATGGCGAGGTGGTTAACGACTTCAGCCTGAAGCAGTTGCATTTTGGCGGCGTCCCGGTTCAGAACGAGGATGGAACATTCAACTATGAGGGCGTGATTGCAGAGTTCCGCCCCGGCACGCAAACGCAGGACTACATTCAGGGCTTCAGCGAGTCAAGTGCTGAATTCCAGGTTGCTCGTGAAGTCACTCACAACACGCCTTATACGCTTACCGTATCGAACAAAAATCTTTCTGCTATTCGCTTTCGCCTGTTATGGCCGCGCGTGCTGACTCAAAAAGATAACGGCGATATGGTCGGATCGGTTGTTGAGTACAAGATCGAGATGGCGGTAGATGGTGCAAGTTATCAGACCTACCTAACTGGCAAGATTGACGGTAAGAACACGACTGGCGGTTACGATCGGAGCATTCGCGTTAACCTGCCGCAAAACTTCACGTCGCAGGTGCTTATCCGCGTTAGTCGAGTAACGCCGGACGCTGACGGGGTGAAAGTTGTAGACGCTTTCCGGGTTGAATCCTACGCTGAAGTTATTGATGCAAAATTCCGCTACCCGTTAACGGCCATGCTTTACGTTGAGTTCGATAGCGATCTGTTCCAGAACCAGATCCCAACTATCTCACTCAAAAAGAAATGGAAGATTATCCAGGTTCCGAGAAACTACGATCCGATTAATCGCACGTACTCCGGAACGTGGGACGGTGTTTTCAAGTGGGCGTGGAGCAATAACCCGGCATGGGTGCTTTATGACCTGATCATGAATCAGCGCTATGGTTTAGACCAGCGCGAACTTGGCATCCCGGTTGATAAGTGGTCGCTGTATGAGGTGGCGCAATACTGTGATGAGCTTGTGCCGGACAATCGCGGCGGGATGGAGCCTCGCTATTTGATGGATGTAATTGTTCAGTCACAGGTTGAGGCGTTCCAGTTGGTAAGGGATGTTTGTTCCGCCTTCCGTGGAATGACGTTCTACAACGGTGAAAGCCTTTCGATTATCGTCGACAAGCCGCGAGATCCGGTGTACCTGTTTACGGCTGATAACGTCGTTGATGGCGTATTCGTTCGGACGTTCCCAAGCGAAAAGACGATGTACACGTCGTGCAACGTCATGTTCGACGACGAAGAAAACCAGTATGAACAGGATGTTGAACCAGTGTTCAACCCGGATGCAGCCATGCGATTTGGCCACAACCCAACGAGCATTACAGCGATCGGGTGTACCAGGAGAACGGAGGCGAACCGCCGTGGGCGTTGGATTCTGCAAACGAACCTAAGCGCCACAACCGTTTCGTTTTCTACTGGTCTGGAAGGTATGATTCCTTCTTGCGGCGATGTAATTTACGTTGCAGATCCGCACTGGCAATCTGCCTTTAACCTGGTGCTATCAGGCCGCGTTATGGAAGTGTCTGGCGTGCAGGTGTTCCTGGCCTACCGCTGCGACGCGAAGGCTGGCGACACTCTGATCCTGAATACCGACGACGGAAAGCCTGTACGCCGCACAATCGCCAGCGTTTCGGATGACGGTAAGACCCTCACGCTAAACGTTGGGTATAACTTTGACGTTGCTCCTGACAGTGTATTCCTGATCGAGAGCGATCAGCTTGCAGCGGAACAGTATGTAGTAACCCGGATTGAAAAGGGTAGTGATGACGACGAATTCACCTTTGCCATCACGGCTACGCAGTACGATCCGAACAAGTATGACGCGATCGACAATGGGGTAATTACCGATGGCCGACCAACTTCGGTTGTCGACCCTGATTCATTGGGCGCTCCGAAAGGCTTAACGATTAGCTCGTTTTCTCGCATTGTTCAGGGAATGAGCGTCGAGACGATGGTGATCGGCTGGTCTGCCGTGCAGTATGCAAAACTGTACGAGGTGCAATGGCGTAAAGATGGCGGTAACTGGAACAACGTTCCTCGCACTGCGACAACGCAGGTTGATATTGAAGGCATCTATGCTGGCGAGTATCAGGCCCGCGTTAGGTGCATTAGCGGCGGGAATGTAGCGTCTCCGTGGTCTGCTTTGGCTAGTGCATCGCTGACCGGGAAAGTCGGAGCGCCAAAAGGCCCGATTAACCTTTTTGCGTCTGACAACGAGATCTTCGGTATTCGCGTTAAGTGGGCCATGCCAGAAGGGGCGGAAGACACGGCATACATTGAGCTTTACCAGTCGCAAAGCGGAACCGATCAGGACGCAAGCCTTCTTACACTGATTCCTTACCCGGCGGCTGAATACTGGCATTCAATTTTGCCCGCTGGCTACGTGAACTTCTACAAAGCCAGAAGCGTAGACCGGATCGGCAACGTTTCAGAATGGACTGATTACGCTCGCGGCATGTCGTCTACTGACGTTAACGCCATCACGGATACGATCCTGGATGAGATCCTCGACAGCGACGCGATGAAAGAACTTCAGGTGAGTGCGCAGGATAGCGCGGCAAAACTCAATGACTACGCTAACAGCATCATTCAAAATGCGCTGGCGAATGACGCGGACGTTAGGAAAATGACGAAGGAGAACGGTAAGCGTAAGGCAGAGATCGCGCATACCACGGTGCTGATTGCCAACGAATCAGAAGCGAGGGCGGCTGAAATTACGCAGCTTAAAGCGCAGATTGATGAAGATATTACGTCGCAGGTTACTATCCTTAATGAAGCCATAGCGACGGAGAGCGAAACGAGAGCTACGCAAATTAACCAATTGCAAACTCAATTCGGCGAGGATATGGCCGCAGGGTTTACACAGGTTAATCAAGCCATTGCAAACGAGAGCGAGGCGAGAGCAAACTCAGAGGCGGCACTAGATGCCAAAATCGGGCAAAACTCCGCAGCGCTAGATCAGAAACTCGACTCGTGGGCAAACGTTAATGGCGTTGGTTCCATGTATACGATGAAGCTTGGCTTGAAGTACAAAGGCCAGGAATATAATTCCGGGATGGCCCTACAGCTTACCGCGCAAGGGAGCAACGTTGTTTCGCAGGTGCTGTTCATTGCTGATAGATTTGCTATCATCCGTAATGCAGCATCCGGCGCGTACACGCTACCGTTTGTTGTGCAGAATGACCAGGTTTTCATGAATAACGCGCTTATTCAGGACGGTTCTATTACCAACGCGAAGATCGGTAACTTTATTCAGTCCAACAACTATGTTTCAGGTAGTCGAGGATGGTCAATAGACAAAAACGGGAATGCTGAGTTCAGCGGCGTAACTGTAAGGGGGCACATTGAGGCTGATAGCGGTTCATTTCATGGCACCATCGACGCAACCGACGGGATATTCCGCGGCTCGGTTGAAGCAAATAGTTTTGTGGGAGATATCGCGGCAATGGGGCCATTCCCGACGAGAGTTGGGTCGGAATGGAAATCACGCGTCGTGCACCATGATTCAAGTGAAAAAGGAGGGAAAAACTACGCAATTCTCGGACTAATTCGCTGGGATGCTGGCGACAAGACTGGCTCGGTTATCGTTGAGTGCTATGTTAATGGCGTAAGGGTATCTTCTCAAACGTATAATGGCAGAGATGCAGGGGAATCAACCCGTGCTCGCCTAACTGCTGTAGGTGTTGCGACGGGAATCAACACGAAGGATACTTTGGTTGAGATTGTCGTAAGAGGGACTGGCACCAGCTCCCTTGAGGCTGGTTACTGCATTATGTCTCGAGGCTCCGGATCGTGGGAGGTGGTATCATAAAGCAATTCACCACCACGCTCTTGGTGATATTATTTTATCAGAGAAAGGGCATACATATCGGCGTACAGAAAAGGAAATAGAATTGTAGTATAATTACAAAGCGCCCGATGGGCGCTTTTCTTTATCCAGTGATGTTGATAAAAATAAAGGGGCCATTCGGCCCCTTTTGTGTAATGCTCTACTATCAAAGTTTTTTATCACGACACCATAAATGTACTGGTGATTTACCACAAAAAACACCGCCGAAGCGGTGTTTTCATCTACACTAACCGTTGAATTCAATATTTAGTATGAATCGTTTCGTATGCCATTAATCGATACTCTTAATAAATGGTAATCAAAGGTAATAGGACCAACTAACATTTATTGATCCATTGCTAACACCATAGATAGTGTACATGGATATCCATATGGTAGCACTAGCAATATCCACAGAAGTATCTAAGTGATTACACGTAGTAGAAACCTGATACATTTATCTCACCAGCAACATACTTAACTCCGTCCATCCTCAGATACGCAGGTTCCCCGCTCGCCCCCATCGTCTTAATACGCGGACTCAGCCCACGTCCGTTAGGTAAAACCCATAAAGTTTCAGTGGCGCTGGTCGTGAGCATACTTGAATGTGCCACCGACTCTGGCTGTAATACGGAGTTTTTAGGTAGGAATGGCAGCCCGGTTATTAGTACGGGGCCTACGCCAGTAGCTCCAGTATACGACACGCTCAAGCTGTAGTGTACTACGTCTCCTATACGTAGATACTGCCCATACTGGTGAACATATTCAGTAGTACCAGCAGTAGTAAAGCCCTCAATCGTAGGCTTAAACGTCCCGCTGCGATACATCTGCAACCCGGTACTTTCTATAGCGCCTGATGTAAACGCCCAGGAATCCACATTCACGCCAGCTCTAGTTTCTGCTGTGTTGCTGTACACAAAATCCATAGTCAACCCAATGTTGTTGTAGACGGTGTTATTCCTGACCTCAATCCGCGACGCCAGAACGCCCACTACCTTTAAGACATATGATGCTGTGTCTGATGGGATGAACGTATTCGAGTTAATGTATACGCCTGATACTTGACCATCGCTATTACCTAACCGTATCGCGCTTCCAGTCCAATCTGAGAAATTATTTCCACAGATAGTAACGCCTTCCATATCTCCTGATACCGTAATACCAGAGTTTGTACTTTTGGATAAGCTATTTCCGGTTACAATGATGTTTCTTGGGGTGCTGTATATCCGATTTATGTGGATTCCGGTAGCGCAGTTGTAAATACTGTTAGCGGAAACAGTACCATGGGCAACGGTTTCTGGAAAAATACCACATTTCGAATTTTTGACAGTGTTTCCAGTTATGGAAAAGTTAACTCCATTACTATCTGTCCTGGAAATTCCTGTATCACCATAAATGTCAATTCCGTTATCGCCGGTGGTGTCTACTGTGTTATCAGAAATAACAAGACCGTTAAATTGGGATGATTGAATACCAATAAACTTGCAGTTGTATACGTAGCAATTTACTATTCGAACGTTATGCACGGCATCTGGGTATCTGCCTCGAATCATCATACCATTGCCATTACTGTTGACGCTTTTAACGCCGTCAATCAGAATGTTTCTCGAAGCCTCCAGAACCATGTTTGAGCACTGAGTGCTAGCAACCTGGTTGCTAACGTTACCATCCAGGGTGATGCCAATAATCTCTACATCTTGAACCCTATCCCCGCGATCCGATCCAATCATTCGGTAATATGCACCAGATCCATAAGCATTGGCTTTAGCCTTAATTGTCCCTTCACCACATAGACGAACGCCGGATTTCATCTGAATTGACAGAAGACCGTTTTGCTTTGATTCCCCGGTGTTAGTTATTGTTCTGTTACCAACCCAAAATACACCGTTTGGAACATAGACGGCCTGAATGCTACCAGTGGATAAATATTTACTATTCGCAGCATCAATGGCTGTTTGAATCTTATACTGGTTATCAAAAGCAGAATCATTAGCCTTAGCACCAAAATCAAGTATGCTTAATGTTTCGCCATTCTTGTCATGTTGCGTTCGCTGAACCGAACCAGATAATTCCTGCTGTATACCAATGGCCTTGTCACCGGCTGGTTGCGCCAAAACCGCCAGCGTTGACTGATCGCCAGCATTATCAATGATCTGCTGCACTTGGTCTCTTGCGGTCTCAGCTGCAACCTCTGACGCCTTCGCGGCTGTTTCTGACGCCGCCGCAGCCGTAGCGCTTTCGCCAGCGGCTTCTGAGTCTGCCTTAATTTGGTTGGCAAGATTTTGCAGGGAATCGAAATCAAAGTTCTTAAAGAACTCGACTGCATCCGCAATTACGGTTTCTTGCGACTGATAGTAGCGCAGGGTTTCCGCAACATCTTGCGCCAGACCGTCAACGGTAAGCGAGTCACTTAACAGGATCGCGTAATCGCTAGACGCTACGACAGCGCCTTTTGTGGTGATGGCTTTAATTTCAGTATCGCTAACCACCTTGTTTACGACGGCCATTTGAATTGGTGACGACAAAAACATAATCGTCGCGCCGGGGCGAATCAGCGAGAGCGATGATTGCCATTTTGTGCCAGTCCCGGTAACGGTTCCGTCTGCGGCCATAGCCGCTTTGCCTTCTCTGTATAGTGCCATGTTTTAATCCTCATAGGTTGATTGGGTAACGCAGATAATAGCATCAATGAACAGATAAAAAAAGGAGCCTTTCGGCTCCTTTAGTTGTTAAATTAGAATGGGATGTCATCATCGAAATCCATTCCAGGATTCCCACCGCTGTTTTGCGGTTTAGGCGCTTGTTGCGGCTTGGGTTGTTGAGGCTGGCCCCACCCGGATTGCTGATTGCCGCCGTTTTGCGAAGGCTCGCGCTGGCTGAATTCGAGTTGTGGCATAATCATTTCATTGTGGCTGTAAATTGTGCCGTTGTGCTCGCGGTTCACGATCTGAAGCGTCCGGCAGGTTACGCTGATCACCTTATCCATTTGCAGCGCTTCGTCGTACCACTTAATCATGTTTTCTTTGGCAAAGAAAACGGCGCGGTAGTTCGTGTAAACCGTTTCGTCCTGGCCATCACGATTGCGGATCTTCATTCGCTCCGACAGGTCTACGGCGTACATTTTCCACGGCCCGTTATTGTTGCTGCCTTCCTTGACATACGGTTCTTTTCTGATTACACCTGTTACAACATGCATTGTCATTCCTATGTGGCGGTTTCCCGCCCGGTTAAATTAGTTGAAAGATGAAATATCTTGTGCTTCTGGTTCAGGTTTTGATTCTACCTTTTCCGGCTCACGTTTCGCAACCTCTTGCGGTTTACCAGGGTTAAAGCCGTTAGCCGGGGTGACTTTCAGTTCTGCCTGGCGTTTGGTGATATCGTCTTCCGTCATTTTCCATTCCGCAGGCGTTAACGTTTGTTTCGCCAGTTTATAGATCTCACGAAGCGATTCGAGATCTTCGCACGCGTCAATGCGTTTTTTGAAGTCTTTCGGCGTCATTTTCGTAATTTCTGCATCATCATCCGCCTGCTTGATGCCGAGAGCTGCGGCCAGTGCATAACGGCGGGCGTAAGATGTTGTTGAACCGTATGCTTGTTCGACTGTTTTGCTGATCGGCATGTTGTACTGAAACGCCATGAACTCGCCGCTTTCATGCAAAAACATAGTTTCGAGGTGCATCACCTTTTCGGTGCTGGTATCCATCATGGATTGAATGACCATAATCTTATTCTTCTCCAGCGCCGGGGAAATAGCGTCGAGGATATCACCAAGATTCGCGTAGGTGTTCCCAAGATGGTTGTTCTTCCCGCTTTTCTTCGCGGCCACGAAGCCAGATTTTGCCTTGATTAATGCGGCTGCGATGGTGGTAAATTTTTCAGATGTACGCATGATAAAGTTTCCTTTTCCTGATTGGTAATGCGCACTATATCACAAGTGCGCACCAGTGTTTAGCTATTTGTGCCGTATACGTCCGGGAACATGTATTTCACAAACTGCGGAGTAGGCAAAACAACTTCCGCCGCGTTTGACTCATATGATGGCCATGAATCATGCTTCACGCATTCCGCATACTGATGAATCACGCTTTGATACTGCTTGCGCCCGATCTCGATCTGCTGGCTGGTTAGGGTGAACGCCAGCGGAGCAAACGGTGATTTTTTCTCCTGCGTTAGCAGTCTGACAACTACCGGGCGTTTTTCGTTGTAGGTCTTCACGAACAGATCGCGCTGCAATGCCATCTTGAGATAGTAACCCAGGTTGAAAGCGAGCCGCCCGAAATCGTCAGGCTTGGAAGATTGCGTGGTTTTGTAGTCGGTAATCACCACGACCTCGAAAACCTCATCCTGGTTGAACCCCCACTCCTTGATGAGTTCGGGATCGGAAACCACGTCAACATGATCGAGTCGAACCTTGACCTTGACGCCGAAGATCTCACCGAAGATTGACAATTCACGCTGTGCGGTAGGCGATTCGATACATGCGGCGTGTCGCGGGTTGGCCAGCATCACGCTGCGCATTTGAACAACGGCATCGAAATCAACATCCTTAACCAGCTTGCGCCCGGAGTTCATCGCGGCGCTTTCGTCGCACAGTTCAATAGCCCACCAAACATTTACGTCAATCCCGGCGCGATATGCCATTTCCAGAAGTTCCGGGTAATCCTTGTTGGACGTCCCAATCAGGCCACACGCTTTCAGCTTCGCAGACAATGCCGACTTCGACGTAATCAGATCTTTAACCTCGCCCGGAGAAGTCGCCCGCAGGTACTCGCCATTAAATTTTGCCGTCTCAAGCATACAGGTATGCGAACAGGTTCCGAACGCCAGCGCGGCGGTTTCTTCACGCGCCTTGTATTTCCAGTGCGCCGGGGATGTTGCGTAAATCTCGCCGAGGCTTGAGCCGCTAACGTACTCCGCGCACCAGGAGTTAGGATCGTGATATTGCTCGTTAGTCAATTCACTGCTGGTGTATGCCCTGAAAATTGCTTCAGCCATTGATATTGCTCCATTTGTGGTTTCGTTGCGTTAAGTATACGCATGACGATTCCCGGCGCAAGTCAAAAAGTGCTATCCGCAGTTGGTCAAAAAATTAGCGAAATTTACGTAAGATTTAGTAAGATGCATCTTACGTGATTTTTTCCATACATTTCATGGAGTTAATGCAAATCGGTAAGATGGTAAGATCCCTATAGGTAAATATCCATGAAAAATCTGGCGCGAAATCCAGCGAAAAAAGACACGTACACCGGAGAAATCTTACCAAGATAAGTATAGAGAGATAGAGTAATAATAATATTATTATTATTTATCATATAC
>OKVJ01000807.1_pt1 | contig 11470 bp, 7 predicted proteins | sample 1606921 | NCBI WGS metagenome assembly OKVJ01 (sample SAMN03281016, study PRJEB24777) | human gut metagenome | isolation source: fecal sample PR161 from 1 month old female Malay infant, caesarean...
TGTCCATTCTGCAATCCATGCAAAGCGCGGGCTGCCTGCGCGCCAAACTGGAAATCATCTGATGCTGACCGATAGCAAACTGTTGACCAGTGCCGCCTGGGACGCCCAGTCGCTCAACGAACTGAAAGCCAAAGCAGGTAAAGACCCGGCGGCGAATATCCGCCCGGTTGCCCGCCAGGTGGAAGGGATGTTTGTACAGATGATGCTGAAGAGCATGCGCGAAACCCTGCCGAAAGACGGGATGTTCAGCAGCGATTCAACGCGTCTTTATACCAGCATGTACGACCAGCAGATTGCGCAGCAGATGACCGCCGGTAAAGGCCTCGGTCTGGCTGACATGATTGTCAAACAGACCGCCGCCGCACAGGGTGTTCAGCCAGAAGAGCAGCCGCAGCAGGTGCCGATGAAGTTCGACCTCGAAACGGTGACCAGTTATCAGAACCAGGCGCTGACGCAGATGGTGCGTAAAGCGATACCGAAGGCAACAGGCAGCGGCGACGAGGCGCTCTCCGGTGACAGCAAAGACTTCCTGGCGCAGCTTTCTCTGCCGGCACGGCTTGCCAGTGAACAGAGCGGCGTGCCTCACCACCTGATTCTGGCCCAGGCCGCGCTGGAGTCGGGCTGGGGCCAGCGCCAGATCCGCAAGGAAAACGGCGACCCGAGCTTCAACATCTTCGGCGTGAAGGCCACCTCCAGCTGGAAGGGGCCGACCACCGAGATCACGACTACGGAATACGAGAACGGCGCGGCGGTGAAGGGGAAAGCCAAATTCCGCGTCTACAGCTCGTATCTGGAAGCCTTATCCGATTATGTAGGCCTGCTGAGCCGAAATCCGCGTTATACCGCCGTTACGCAGGCGGCAACGGCGGAGCAGGGCGCTCAGGCCCTGCAAAACGCGGGCTACGCGACCGACCCGAACTACGCGCGCAAGCTTACCAGCATGATCCAGCAGCTGAAATCCATGGGCGAGAAGGTCAGCAAAGCCTATAGCACAGATATCGAAAATCTGTTCTGAAAGTTCTCAAGTCCCGGTGGAGGTTGCCGATAACCTTCATCAGGACTCGTGTCTGAACGTATAAAAGGAACCCCCATGTCCAGTTTGATTAACAGCGCCATGAGTGGCCTCAGTGCCGCGCAGTCGGCACTCAATACCGTCAGTAATAATATTTCAAGCTATAACGTGGCAGGTTACACCCGCCAGACGACGGTTCTGGGTGCATCTAACAGCACGCTGACCGGCGGTGGCTGGGTGGGTAACGGGGTGTATGTCTCCGGTGTCCAGCGTGAATATGACGCTTTCATCACCAACCAGCTGCGCGCCGCGCAGACCCAGAGCAGCGGCCTGACCACGCGCTATCAGCAGATGTCAAAAATTGACGATGTGCTCTCCGATACCACCAACTCGCTTTCCACCACCCTGCAGGATTTCTTTAAGAGCCTGCAAACGCTGGTGAGCAACGCGGAAGACCCGGCTGCGCGTCAGACGGTGCTGGGAAAAGCGAGCGGCCTGGTCAATCAGTTCAAAACCAACGATCAGTATCTCCGCGATCAGGATTCGCAGGTGAATACCGCGATTTCAACCAGCGTGTCGCAGATCAACAACTACGCCAAACAGATTGCCAACCTGAACGATCAGATCTCCCGTCTGACCGGCGTTGGCGCGGGCGCATCCCCGAATGATTTGCTCGACCAGCGCGATCAGCTCGTCACTGAGCTGAACAAAATCGTGGGCGTGGAAGTCTCTGTGCAGGATAGCGGCACGTATAACATCTCTTTCGGCAACGGTTACAGCCTGGTGCAGGGCAGTAAAGCTAACCAGCTGGCGGCCGTGAAGTCCAGCGCCGATCCGTCCCGTACCACTATCGCCTACGTTGATGACGTGGTGGGTAATATCGAGATCCCGGAAAAGACGATCACGACCGGTTCGTTAGGCGGTTTGCTGACGTTCCGTGCTGAAGATCTGGATAAAGCTCGTAACACCCTGAACCAGATGGCGCTGGCCTTTGCTGATGCGATGAACAAACAGCATGAGGCCGGTTTTGATGCCAATGGCGATGCGGGCGGTAAGCTGTTCGACTTTGGTTCTCCGGCCGTGCTTTCCAACAGCAAGAATAGCGGCACGGCGGCGGTCACTGCCACCGTTGCGGACAGCACCAAAGTTCAGGCAACGGACTATACGCTGCAGTTTAACGGCACCGACTGGACCATCACCCGTGCCTCGGACAAGACCAGCTTTACAATGAGCCCGGATGCCAGCGGTAATCTGTCGTTTGATGGCCTCAACGTGAACGTCAGCGGTTCAGCAAATACCAAAGACAGCTTTACCGTGAAGCCCGTGGCCGATGTCATCATGAATATGGAATTGTCCATCAGCGACGAGTCCAAACTGGCCATGGCCGCGGTGCAGAACGGCGGTGAGAGCGACAACCGCAACGGGCAGAAAATGCTCGATCTGCAAAACAGCAAAGTGGTTGGCGGAAACAAAACCTTCAACGATGCGTACGCTTCGCTCGTCAGCACCGTCGGGAGCACCACTGCCTCACTGAAGGTGAGCAGTCAGACAAAAGCCAACGTGGAAACGCAGTTAACCAAGCAGCAGCAGAGCATCTCCGGGGTCAACCTCGACGAAGAGTATGGCAACTTGCAGCGGTATCAGCAGTACTACCTCGCCAACGCGCAGGTGCTTCAGACTGCCAGTACGCTCTTTGATGCAATTATCAACATTCGTTAAGGTTGAGGTGAATAATGCGTATTAGCACCCAGATGATGTACGAGCAGAACATGCGTGGGATCACCGATTCCCAGAGCAAATGGCTGAGCTACGGTGAGCAAATGTCGACCGGTAAGCGCGTCAACCGTCCGTCGGACGATCCTATCGCGGCTTCGCAGTCCATTGTGCTGTCACAATCTCAGTCACAAAACAGCCAGTTTGCGTTAGCGCGTACCTTTGCAACTCAGAAGGTCTCGCTGGAAGATAACGTGTTAACGCAGGTGAACGCCGCGCTCTCCAGCGTGAGCGAGAAGCTGGTCTATGCGTCGAATGGCACATTAAGCGATGACGACCGTCTTTCTCTGGCGACCGATATCCAGGGGATCCGCGACCAGCTGATGAACCTGGCTAACACGACGGATGGCAATGGTCGCTATATCTTTGCGGGATACAAAACCGAGAGTGCACCGTTTGATGCCGCAACCGGCACCTACAATGGTGGTACTGAGGCGATCACTCAGCAGGTCGATACGGCGCGAAACATGGCGATCAGCCATACCGGCCAGCAGATCTTTGAGAGCATTACCAGCAATGCACAAGAGCTGCCGGGCGGTGGGTATGGCGATACCAACATGTTTAAAATCCTTGATTCCGCCATTGCTTCGCTGAAAACGCCGATTGAGAACGATCCGGCCGCCAGCGCCGCGCAAGGCCAGGTGATTTCCAATGTGCAGATCGGTATTAAAAACGCTCAGAACAACGTTCTGACGGTCGTTGCGGATGTGGGTACCAAGCTGAACGAACTGGAAAAACTCGATACCCTGGGTGACGACCGCGCGCTGGGTCAGACTAAGCAGATGAGCGACCTGGTGGACGTGGACTGGAACGAAGCGATTTCCTCTTACACCATGCAGCAGGCGGCCCTGCAGGCCTCTTATAAAGCGTTTAGCGATATGCAGGGCATGTCTCTGTTCCAGCTGAACAAATAACATCTTGACCTCTTGGAACATGTCTTGAAACTGGGCATGTTTTACTGCCCAATCCGTCTGGATTGGGCATTTTTTTATGCCATTTCTGCTGGTGCCGAGGCGACCCGCGCGCTTTCAATCATACGGATTGCCAGCGCAATGATGCCGCAGACCGTTGCCAGCGCAACCACGCCCGTCCAGCCAGCCAGCGTGTAAATATTGCTGCCTAACGCGGAACCCAACGCCATGCCGATAAAGATCACGGTAAAGAGCAGGGCGTTCAGACGACCCCGCGCCTGTGGCTCAAGGCTGTAAACCAGATTCTGGTGCGCGACCAGGCTGGACTGCAGGCCCAGATCGAACCCGATGGCAGAGACGGCAATCAGAATCAGCTGTCCGTGAATCCCCAGGGCGGGCATCAGGAACATCAGGGCAAACGAGACGGTCACAAGGACGGCACCAAGCTGCGTGACTTTCCCGGCACCCAGTTTATCCGCCAGGCCGCCCGCCAGCGGGGCTGCCAACGCACCGGCTGCCCCTGCGATACCAAAACCACCGGCGACGGCACTCCCGAGGTGATAGCGTTCCAGCAGCATGACCGCAAGCGTAGACCAGAAGGCGCTAAAGGCTATCGACAGAAAACCCTGGGCCAGCGCGGCACGGCGCAGAGCGGGATAGCGACGCCACAGGTGTTCCATCGAGCGCAGCAGTGCGGGATAGCTCAGCGTGGAGTGAACGGCGAAACGAGGGAGTACGGCCCACATCACCACGCCGATAAACGCAATACTTCCCGCAGCCAGCTGATACATCACGCGCCAGCCAAACGCTTCGCCTACCACGCCGCTGACGGTTCGGGAGAGCAAAATGCCCAGCAGCAGACCGGTCATCACCGTACCCACGGTTTTCCCCTGTTTGCCTTCCGGCGCAAGGATCGCCGCAGCCGGGACAATATCCTGCGCCATGGTGGCGGCCATGCCGATGAGCAGGCTTGCCAGCAGCAGGGAGTGGATCTGTCCGGTCAGGCTACAGCCCAGCAGGAACAGCGCCAGGGCCGCGCTCTTTATCAGGATTAACGTTCTGCGGTCGTGGCGATCGCCGAGCGGCAACAGGAACAGGATCCCTAAGGCATATCCCGCCTGGGTGAGGGTCGGGACCAGGCCCATTCCTTCGATACTCAGGTGAAGGTCGGCGCCCATCAGAGGCAGCAGAGGCTGGGCATAATAGATGGATGCCACGCTGAAGCCTGCACCCAGCGCCAGCATTAAGATTACCCAGCGGCTTACGGCATGGGCGGCGGTTGTTGTGTTCATAAGACGTTCCTCATTCATCGTGTGAGGCTATTTTTTATCAGTACGCCTTGCGGCGGTAGCGGGGGCGGTGGTAAAACGCTTATACGTTGAACGTATTGATGAAAAGTAAATGAAAAGAGCTGAGCGTATAGACAGGGTAGAGCTGATGCGGACGTTTGTCCGCATTGTGGAGGCGGGTTCCCTCTCTGCGGCGGCACGGCAGCTGGACACCACCCAGGCCACGGTGAGCCGGCGGCTGCAGTCGCTTGAGACTATGCTGGGCGTGCGTCTGATGTTGCGCACCACCCACACGACGCGGCTGACGGATGACGGGGAGCGCTGCTATCAGCATGCCCGTCGGGTAATTGACAGCTGGCTGGCGCTGGAAGATGAGGTGGGGCAGACGGAAGATGAACCTGTAGGCGTGCTGCGGGTGCGGGCACCGCATGCGTTTGGTCAGGATCAGCTCCTGAAACCACTAACCGAATTTCTACAGCGTTATCCGCAGCTTTCTATTGAGTGGATGCTCAACGATCGGTCGGCTGATTTTCTGGGCGACAACCTTGACTGCGCTATTCGGGTGGGAATGGAAGTCGACCCGGCGACCGTGTCCGTGCTGCTGGCCGAAGTGCCGCGCTCGGTGGTGGCTTCTCCGGCATTACTGGACCGCTTTCCGACGGTTAACGCCCCGGAGGATCTGCAGCAGCTTCCCTGGATTGCCATCAGCTCTTTCTACCAGCGCCATGTGGAGCTTTTTCACGAGGCATCATCCGCCACCGCGCGCGTGATCATTACCCCACGCCTGAGCACCGACAGTCTGTATGTCGCACGCAATACGGCACTCACCGGTCTTGGCGTGGCGGTAGTATCCAGCTGGACGGTACAGGATGATATCCGGGAAGGTCGGCTGGTACATTTGCTGCCAGAGTGGCAGCCGGCGGCGTTACCGGTGCATCTGGTTTACCCCTGGTCCCGGTATTATCCGGCGCGCTTGCGGCGATTTCTGGAGCTAATGCGGCAGATCATGCCGGAAGTCACCGGGATGAGAAAGCCCGTGCAGCAGCCATAAAAAAAGCCGACCCGAAGGTCGGCTTTTTACTTTCTGCGTCGTTATTCGACAGACTGTGGACGCGTCGCTGGTGCAGTCGCCTGATGCGTTGCACTGTGGCCGCCTGCAGCGCCTTTACCGTCAAAGCTGAACGCCGGGCGAACCCAGTCGCTGTGACGCGGTGCTTCAGGCACATACTCTGGTGCCGGAGCGCGCGTCATCGGCGCTGTCGCAACGTGAGCAGGCGCAGGAGCGGCAACAACCTTAACCGGCTCTGGTTCCACTTCAGGCGCTTTCGCTTCTTCAACAACCGGTTCAACCTGAATCTCAACGTCCTGAACGATTTCTTCAGTGGTGGTTTCGACGAGGGTTTCAGCGGCTTCTTCCACTGCGGCTACTGGTTCAGCTTCTTCAGCGACTTCCTCAGCCACCACGACATCTTCTTCGGCGTTAATCTGCGGTGCGGCATCAACCGGCGCGGCAATCACTTCAGGATGGGTAGTTTCGACGTCCACTGCGTGTGGTTCTGCCGCTTCAACAACCTGAGGTTCAACCACGGTTGCTGCTTCGGTCACAGCATCTTCAACCGCTGCTACAGGAGCAATCACCTCTTCGGTCACAGCCTGCTCTTCAACAGCCTGCTCCAGGCGAGCGACCGGATAACGGATCCAGACTTTGCCGGATGCCATTTCTGGTGACGCGCACGCCACGGTCAAAGGCATTGGAGACTGAGTCGGATAACGCTCGTCACGGTAGCGACGACGACGCTGGCCACTCACGCGCAGATGACGCGGAGAACGGCGGGAGCGACGCGGCATACCTGCGTTGTCACGGTTTTCACCGTTTTCATCCTGCTCAACGTTATTGTCCACAACGGCTGGCAGGTCAACTTTTGCAACCTGCGTGCCTGTTGCGGTTTCTGCCGCTTCAGCCGCAACTACGGTGGTTTCTTCTACCGGAGCCGCACCAATGCGCACTTTCTGTGCCAGCTGGCGCTGCTTACGACGAGGCATCACCTGAGTACGTTCTTCCTGCTCGCCGTCCTGCTGCTCAGCGGGCTCTTCGCGGTTCAGGTTTTTAACTTCCTGCTGCGCCTGACGCTTCTCGTCGTTACGACGACGGTTGCGTTCGCGGCGTGGCTGCTGCTCGTCGCGCTGCTTGCTCTTCTCGGACTCATCGCCCGCCTGCTGGCGAATTTCACGATCTTCAACATTCTGCTGCTGTTTCTCGCGACGGTTGCGACGGTTGTCTTCGCGCTGTTCACGGCCTTCGTTATTGTCTGAACGGCTGTCACGACGCTCGTTACGGTCGCTGCGGTCGTTACGATCGCGGCGGTTGTTCTGACGCTTGCGACGGTCCTGCTGACGTTCAGGTTTGGCAGCTTTAGGTTCTTCTTTCGGCTGCTCTGGCTGAACTTCTTCACCCGCAAACATCTTCTTCAGCGCGCCGAAGAAGCGACTCAGCAGACCCGGTTGCGCCGGCTGGACTTTCGCGGCCGCGGCTTCTGGTTTCTGCGCCGCCGGTTTGGCTGCCGGTTTTTCCAGCGCCGCTTCCGGCGGGGCTTCAGGCATAATGAAGGTCGCTAACGCAGGCTGCTCTGGGAGTTTGCGCTCGGCAGGTTCTTCATCGGAAGGCAGCGCCATCTCTTCTTCATGCAGCTTCGGCAGCAGGTAGCTGAGGGTGCTGGTCTCTTCGCCCTTACGGACACGCAGCACGTGATAGTGCGGGGTTTCCATCTGGTCGTTTGGCACGATGATGCAGCGAACGCCGCCCTGACGCGCTTCGATTGCGCTAACCGCTGCACGTTTTTCGTTCAGCAGGTAGGAGGCAATCGGCACAGGCACAATGGCGTGAACCTCTTTGGTGTTCTCTTTCAGCGCTTCTTCTTCAATCAGACGCAGGATAGAGAGAGACAGAGATTCGTTATCACGTACGGTACCGGTGCCGGAGCAGCGCGGGCAGACGTGATGGCTGGACTCACCAAGCGACGGGCTCAGACGCTGGCGGGACATCTCCAGCAGGCCGAAGCGCGAGATGTGGCTAATCTGGATACGCGCGCGATCCTGACGCACCGCTTCACGCAGGCGGTTTTCAACCGCGCGCTGGTGGCGAACCGGGGTCATGTCGATGAAGTCGATAACAATCAGACCGCCCAGGTCGCGCAGGCGGAGCTGGCGGGCGATTTCATCAGCGGCTTCAAGGTTGGTGTTGAAGGCCGTCTCTTCGATGTCCCCTCCGCGGGTTGCACGCGCGGAGTTGATGTCGATAGCGGTCAGCGCTTCGGTGGTATCGATAACGATAGAACCGCCGGACGGCAGGCGCACTTCACGCTGGAAGGCGGACTCGATCTGGGATTCGATCTGATAATGGCTGAACAGCGGGATTTCACCGGTGTACAGTTTAATTTTGCTGGTGAAATCCGGACGACCCAGCGCGGCGATGTGCTGGCGAGCCAGCTCAAGCACTTTCGGGTTATCGATCAGAATCTCACCGATGTCCTGACGCAGGTAATCACGGAAGGCACGCACGATAACGTTGCTTTCCTGGTGAATCAGGAACGGAGCAGGGCGGCTTTCTGCGGCTTTCTGGATAGCTTCCCAGTGCTTCAGACGGAAGCTCAGGTCCCACTGCAGCGCTTCGGCAGATTTGCCCACGCCCGCGGTACGCACGATAAGCCCCATGCCATCCGGCAGCTCAAGGCTTGCCAGCGCTTCTTTCAGCTCGGTACGGTCATCGCCTTCGATACGGCGAGAGATGCCCCCCGCGCGCGGGTTGTTTGGCATCAGCACCAGATAGCTCCCCGCCAGGCTGATAAAGGTGGTCAGTGCGGCACCTTTGTTGCCGCGCTCTTCTTTATCAATCTGAACGATAACTTCCTGACCTTCACGAAGAACATCTTTGATGTTTGGGCGGCCATGGGCGTTGTAGTTTGCAGGGAAATATTCGCGGGCGATTTCTTTCAGAGGGAGGAAACCATGACGCTCAGCACCGTAATCGACAAATGCAGCTTCAAGGCTTGGTTCAATGCGGGTGATTTTACCTTTGTAAATGTTCGCTTTTTTCTGTTCGTGTCCAGGACTTTCAATATCCAGATCGTACAGGCGCTGCCCATCCACAAGGGCGACACGCAACTCTTCTTGCTGAGTTGCGTTGATTAACATTCTTTTCATCGTAACTTACTCGTTATTCTTACATTGACGACAAAGCTGCGGGCAAGGTGACGCTTTCCGGGGTATGAACCGATGGCCTCGTGTCTGTTCACGTCGCCAACCTCACGGTTGTCGCTCGCTTAAGAGGCGCAGAGTGTCGGTTGCCTGTATTTCATACGGAAACACAGCGCAATTATCAGGGGAATTGCCTGGGTAGAACTCTCCAGAGAACAATCCTTATACCGGGAAGTACTGCAACCCGCAGCCCGCTAACTGCCTGAAAGATCAATACGTCTTACGCCATTGCTGCGTGGATGATCGGTCAGACAAAATTGGTCATTCCGTCGACATCCTTACAAAACCCGGATTTAACGCGGAAAACAGCCCCATTATTCCACTGCTCGCCGGGTTATAGCAAGATGACTTTTACCAATTATCACCCGGTTACTCACAGTTTCTTCACCTCAAGGTGGTGATTGGTTTAATAACCACCAAATCGATTGCGTGAAACGGGGCGCAGGCCGGATAAAAGTAAATATAAGCATAGAAAAATGAGTGGCGCTAATGGCTGACGATATTTAGAATCGCCAACCATGAAAACAGAGACTCCAGCCGTAAAAATGGTTGCTATCGCGGATGACTACGCGGGGCAACGCATCGATAACTTCTTGCGCACCCAACTGAAGGGCGTGCCAAAGAGTATGATTTACCGCATCCTGCGTAAGGGCGAGGTGCGGGTGAATAAAAAACGCGTGAAGCCTGAGTATAAGCTCGAAGCCGGTGATGAAGTGCGTATTCCACCGGTGCGCGTGGCTGAACGTGAAGAAGAGGTGGTTTCGCCGAAGCTGCAAAAAGTCGCGGCCCTGAGTGATGTCATCCTTTATGAGGACGATCATATTCTGGTGCTGAATAAGCCATCGGGTACCGCGGTCCACGGTGGTAGCGGTCTGAGCTTCGGCGTGATTGAAGGGTTACGTGCGCTGCGTCCGGAAGCCCGTTTCCTCGAACTGGTTCACCGCCTGGACCGTGATACATCAGGCGTGCTGCTGGTAGCGAAAAAGCGTTCAGCGCTGCGTTCCCTGCACGAGCAGCTGCGTGAAAAGGGCATGCAGAAAGATTATCTGGCGCTGGTGCGCGGTCAGTGGCAGTCCCACGTGAAGGTGGTGCAGGCCCCGCTGCTGAAGAACATTCTGCAAAGCGGCGAGCGCATTGTGCGCGTGAGCCAGGAAGGGAAACCGTCGGAGACGCGCTTTAAGGTTGAAGAGCGCTACGAGTTTGCCACGCTGGTACGTTGCAGCCCGGTGACGGGGCGTACCCATCAGATTCGCGTGCATACCCAGTTTGCGGGCCATCCGATTGCGTTTGATGACCGCTACGGCGATCGCGAGTTCGATAAGCAACTGGCGGGTACGGGCCTGTCGCGTCTGTTCCTGCATGCGGCAGCGCTGAAGTTTACCCATCCGAATACCGGGGAAGTTATCCGTATTGAAGCGCCGCTGGATGAGCAGTTGAAACGCTGCCTGAAGGTTCTGCGCGGCTGATTATGTGCCGGGTGGCGCTGCGCTTACCCGGCCTACGAAACCCGTAGGCCCATGCAAGCGAAGCGCCGCTGGGCATAACTTACACGATCAGCGGATTACACTCTTCTCGCCGTAACATCTGACACAAGGCAATCAGCGGCAATCCCACCAGTGTGTTCGGATCCCGCCCATCCAGTTTGTCGAACAGCGCAATCCCCAGTCCTTCACTCTTAAAGCTTCCTGCGCAGTTCAGCGGACGTTCCCGGCGCACGTAGTCCATAATCTCCTGCTCGCTAAGATGGCGGAAGTGCACGTCGAACGGCTCGCATTCGGTTTGCAGATGGCCGGAGGCGGAGTTATAGAGCGCCAGGCCCGTATAAAAGGTCACGATCGTGCCCCGCGCACGCAGAAGCTGCTGGCAGGCGTTCTCCTCCGTATGGGGCTTGCCGGTGATTTCGCCGTCCAGCACGCAAACCTGATCGGAGCCTATAATCAAATGTGCAGGATAACGTGCGGCCAGCGATTGCGCTTTCTCCTTAGCGAGACGCGTTACCAGATGACGCGGTGATTCGCCCGGCTGCGGCGTCTCATCAACGTCCGGCGCGGCGCATTCAAACGGGATCCCGAGCTTTTCCAGCAGCGTTCGACGGTAGGGAGAAGTGGAAGCAAGGACGAGATTTGGCATATTTTTATCACCAGATATAGCGTATCGATGCCAGCCATTTTAAACTACAGGCCGCAATGTGTGCGAATAATTGGCAAAAGGCAGCTCTGGTTGCCTTTTTC
>OKVJ01000809.1_pt1 | contig 11464 bp, 17 predicted proteins | sample 1606921 | NCBI WGS metagenome assembly OKVJ01 (sample SAMN03281016, study PRJEB24777) | human gut metagenome | isolation source: fecal sample PR161 from 1 month old female Malay infant, caesarean...
GTTTTGGTATTTTCCCCGGAGCCCAGTAACGGGTTAAACATATGCCCGCCACTACCGCCGCCGATGTAAGACCAGCGGCCCCACATGCGCAGCTTCCCTTGAATCCAGATACTTTCCAGAGTGCGAAGCCTAACCATCTCACCATTTTTCCCAACTTCCGACGGATTAATCATTGGACATTCACTCCTTTTATCTGGCCCGTAATCATTTCAATGCTGTTGTTACATTCGTTTCCCCAGCGGTCCCATCCTTTCCGCTCTTCCCGAGCGAATAGTTCGATCCGTTTCACATCACCGTATAATTGCTCCAGTCGGTTCCTTACCTCCCACGGTTTAGCGCTGTGCTCACCGAGGCAGGTGTGAACAACCTGTTTTACCGATGCGCTGGCGCGGGTTAGTCCGGTTCCCCTGGTCGCTATCAGGACATCTTCTGTATTGCTCCGGGTATGATTGCCGCCGTTCATGCGCGTCTCACGGTCCAGCATCTCAAGAAGATCATTGAAGTCCACCAGCTTTCCGGCGTTTAGTGCCTTGTTGAAGCGGTCAGCGGCGTTCTGATTCAGTTTTACCCAGGTAAAGCCTTTCATTGTTCTGACCCGGAAACCCCATGATTCAGCCAGTTCTACAGCCTCGCGGTTATGGGTCCCCGTATACCACATCGCCAGTACGGCGTTATCAGCAGCCAGAGACCAGACAGGGAGCCGTTTCAGGTCTTCAATGCTCATTGTGCTGTAATGATTACAGGCTGCGCCGTTGCTAATTCGGTTGCCGTATTCCCACGGCGGATCACAGTAGATGAGATCGTAATTCATGCGGCCCTCTGCTTTTTCAGTTCGCGAGTTTTACGGCGGTATTTAGCCGCTATGTTTTCCAGGTCTTCTTTTGAGTAATGCTTCGCTTCGTGTGGGCCTTCCAGCCATTCCACCAGCGGCAATCCATACCACTCGATCAGCGTCTCCCTGTAGCGGGCATGTACAGTGGCATTCTTTGCAGCGAACCGACCCGATCCACCATTACAGGCTTTGCACTGCCGGTAAGCATTCTTCTCTTCAAAGCGCAATTCAGGACGAGCACCTACCCCCATGAAATGACCGCAATCCCACTGGCCGCCAAAGATCATAGGTGGGTGATAAGTGCCACATGATGGGCATGGTTTCCCCTCGTCGCGTTCACGGATAAAGGCATTAAAGGCTGACTGGGCTTTTTTGATGTAGTCGCCACGGGTAAGCAGCGCCTTTTTGCGCATCTTCAGCTTGTCCTTCTGTTCCGCCTCCGCTTTTTTTTGTTTCAGCGCCCTGTTGTGGGCTATAGCACAGAGCGGGCCACAAACCTTTTGCAGGTTGCGGGCCGGAGTGAAGGTTTCACCACAGCTGGCGCACTTCTTCGGTTTGTACGTTTTCACCTTTACAGGCGCTGGTTTCTTCACTGTTTCATCCCCCGGTGAAATACCCACTCGAATACTTCTGAACCGTTAAGCAGCAGATCATTAAAATCACCCTGCGCAGGCCAGCGCACGGAGACACTTTCCAGATCATTCTTCGCGTGCAGATTCGCCGTAGCGCATTCAAAAGCGGCGGCATGCCCAGCAGCGTTTGCATCTGAGTCTGCAAAAATAATGAGGTTCTTTACGCCAGCAGGAACACGGAACTTCTTCATGAATGCAGTGTTCATCGTCGCCCAGGTATTGCACTTAGTGATCTGATGGCAGGCCAGCGCCGTTTCGATACCTTCTGCAATACCCAGCGTGGAGGACGTAGGGAACATGCGGATAGCAACAGACTTAGCAAATTCCAGATAACTATCTTCCTGCAGCTTCATCATCTTCTTGGCTGCGCCACCTGTTTGCGCCTTTTTATCACCATCAAGCAAGGTGCGGTGCAGGTAACACAGTTCGCCACGGTCATCAGTTGCCAATGCATAAATAGCCTGCAGGTTTTTCCCGTCTACTGGCTGCTTATCGCAGAATCTGATGCTCTCAGAAGGAAGGGAATTGATACCCCTCCCTTTCAGGTAACTATCTGCCCCGGTTCCGCGCAGCGGGGTGAGCTTTGCAAACTTACGACTGACCTTTTCACGCTGTTGCGCCAGCGATGTACGTACCGGATTTACTCTGGTGCGGTCTGAGGTGTACTCGTTGCCGATCAGGCGGTCTATTTCTGAGGCCAGAACCTTAAACTCTTTGCCAGTCTTAGCGGTCAACAAGGCCCAGCCATCACCAGATCCACACACGCAGATGTATGAGCCGGTGCCGTTTTTATTGTCGCAGCGGAATTTTCCGGTACGGCCACACAGAGGGCATTCCCCCTTGAGATGGTTTTTCCCGGTGATACCAGGGAGACCATAGTGTTTAAATATTTCCGCCCAGCGACCAATCGCAGCTTGCTTGGTATTCATGCGGCATCTCCTTCTTTCTCTTTTCTCTTCGCAAAGGCGATCTGTTTTGATTTGATGAAATTCGTTACTTCAGGCGTGATCTGTTGCGGGGTGTGATGTAACCCCCGAGGCCATACTGAAAACTTTTGTTTGTAGGTATGCGCACACCAGCCATCACTGACCGGGCGTCCCTGCGCTGCACGGGTACGCTGATAAAAAAGAATCTGAGACCACCAGGATTGCTTCTGCTCAGCGGTATATTTGACTTCCGCTTTGCTTACCTTTTTCAGCCCACGGGATTTATCTGTTTCCACGTCTTCCCCGGCGAGCGGTTTAAAACCACATTTCGGGCAGATGTAAATCCCGACTGGTTTGACGTAGTGGCACTGGCTGCATTCTTTCGGCAGCTTTTCCGCTTCATCAGTCTTTACGGCTCTCAGTGGTGCGTCTTCCATGCCATCAGACGATGAAGGGAGATAGTCGTATTCAATGTCGTCGGGATAGCCCAGCTTATTAACCGTGCCTGTGTGGTCGAAGATGAGGCAGTGATCTTTACCAGGGGCGGCACGCAGGCCACGCCCCAGAATCTGAATCCAGCGCATTTCGCTTTTGGTTGGCCGGGCAAAGATAATGCAGCTAACATCACTATCAAAACCGGCTACCAGAACACCAACGTTAATGATGATTTTGGTTATGCCCTGTTCGAAGCGGCGGATCGTGAGCTGTCGTTCGTCGTGCGGTGTGCTGGCTGTCATAACTTCAACCGTCACGCCAGCGCTGGCAAATTCAACCGTGACAAAATTGGCGTGAGCGACATCGACGCAAAAACAAATCGTCGGGCGGTCTTCGCCGTTCTCCAGCCAGTTTTTCACGATGTCGCCTACCAGCTTGGCTTCGCTCATTACCTGGCTGAGCTGGTTTTCTTTGTAGTCGCTGCCATAGCCTGCTAAGTATGACGTTTCCACTTTGGACAGATCAGGATGCGACGGTGCATAGAACTCATATTTGCTCAATGCGCCAATGGCGATCAGTTCCTTCATCGTCGTTGGCTTAATCAGGCGCTGGTAGTAATTGCCCAGGAACTTAGCGAAAGGCGTACCGGAAAGGCCGATCACCTTCGTTGCTGTGTTGCGAGTGAGATTGTCGATAACCTCCAGCAGTTTTTTGCGCTTCAGGTGGGCTTCATCAACGATCAACAGGTCGATATTGTCCGGGAACTCACGGCGAATCAGCGTATCCGCACTGGCAATCTGGATCAGAGCTGTGGGGTTGTATGACGGATGATCACGCCAGACATAACTGATTTCTTCGCCAGGAAGGCCGTATTCCATGAACCGGGCTGCGGTCTGGTCCAGCAGAACCGTGTACGGGGCCACAAACATTACGCGCATTTCACGGCTGACAAACCCATCTGTGATCAGCGCTGCTATTGCTGTTTTACCGAATCCTACAGGGGCGTAGAGCATGAAGGAGTTATTCTGTTTCCAGGCGCTGCGCAGCATGTTTAACGCGACGACCTGTTTTTCGCGGGGCTGGATGTTAAGCATTAGCAGTCACCTCCCCGAAGGCCATAGCCACCAGCTCGGCGATGACAAACTTAGTGCGCTGACGCTGAACCGACAACGTAACGGTTTTGGTCCCGTCTTTGCGCTGGCGGCCTTTAAGAAATCCGCCGTGAATGTGTCGAATAAAATATTCAGAGTTAGCCAGGCGCGGAACACTGCGTACCCGTCCGAGGCTGCTGACTTCGTAGGCTTTGGAATACGGCTCAACCGGAACCGGGGCCCATTTTTCGTTAGCGTCTGAATAAATCATTTTGGCTCCTTTTGGATGTCTAAACGTCTGAACTTCCAAGCGACGTTTTCAACCCCATACAGTGATCTATCTGTTAGATCGTTCTCTTCTGGTAAAGCTGTTCCAGCCCTTCGGGCTAAAACCCAACACCGCCCCCTTTCCCCCAACCCAGATTCAGAAAATCAAACCCTGGGTGGGAGCGACGTATATCCCCTAACCGCTGGGGTATACCTCGTGCAAAACTCTCGCAATCGGCGGTTTGCCGTCCGTCGTGCGGCGTTCTGCTGCCGGAATGACACCGGCTCTGCATCAAACGCTTCCTGGTACGCCTGCGCATACGCCATCGCGATTTTTTCCCGCATACCTGCCGGGAGTGTTGCCAACTGCTCTTTAATCCACGGGGCGTCCTCACGAGCAAAAACCGTGGGCATAGTCACGTGGAAATATTCGTCCTGGTACATTGGCCCTCCTGCTTGCGTGGTGAGCCTCACAGAGTTAATTACCCTGAATTTGATGGTCCATTTGGAGTGTCGTCAGGGGAGCAGAAGACCATGAAAAGCAGCGCTAAATGCTCCTACCACTTAGCCATGACCTGGTAACTGTTCGCTTCAATTTGAGCGCGTTCATCGCGATCTATTACGCCGTCAGCGGTTGCCTTCCGAAGGTATTGAGAGTGTTTTCCTATCCACTCAACCGACTCCATCAGTCTTTGGTTGATATCCCCGTTATCGACATCTTCAACATCGGTAAGCGGTACGAAAACTCCTCCAGAGGCTTTCGCAATAGCATTCGCGATATGGTGTGAACCACCAGCGCGCTGGAGAACCATTGCCCACCCAAACGGGAATACCTGATCGCCATCAGTACGCAGACGGTTGAACAAGGAGTTCTCAGTCACATCAAGCCATTCGGCTGCTTCTGCATACCCGCCAGGTAATTCCGCGATCGTCTTTTTGATTGCGGCCACCAGCCAGGCTGGCTGTTTCTCGACTTTCCAATCAGGTTGATTACCCACGGTTTACCTCGATTAGCTGTGGTTACTTTCACTGCTGGTTTGATGAATAATTGACTTCATCAACCTGGCAGACTTTGTTAAGACGATTTTTTATGGCTTGGGAAAGGTCTAATTTCCTCGCCCTTAACGCTTCCATCTTGTTGAATGGTCACATAAATATTTCGTCCGCTACGAATAGCCTTACTTATTGCGCATTGGATAACGCCAAAGTCGCTGGCAGTTTTTTCCTGGCCGTGAATCTTGGCGTAATCAGCTAATGTCATACGACTCATGGACACGCTCCGTATTGATACATGCAACAAAGAATACTTGGGGTATTTATTGGTGTCAATATGAAAGGTATTTTTAGTTTTAATAGTGATGGTATTAGAATGACGTTATGGAACCTAAAAAGAATCTGACGACAGAACAGCTTGCAGATGCAGCACGTCTTAAAGCTCTGTATGAGTCAAAGAAGAAAGCGCTAGGCGTCACCCAATACTCAATCGCTGATGAGCTGGGCATTACGCAAGGAGCTGTAGGGCACTATCTAAACGGGAGAAATGCTCTTAACCTCACCGTTGCCGCTGCATTTGCAAAGATTCTGCAAGTATCTATTGCTGACTTCAGCCCTTCCATTGATGAGGAAGCGCAGAAAATATTGGCAAATGAGACATCCAATGTGAAGCTGGTCGGCCCATATAAGCAAGGAAAGGAGTATCCATTGATCAGCTGGGTGCAAGCTGGAGCCTGGGCAGAGGCAATTGAACCTTACTCAGTCGATGAGATCGATGAATGGTTCGAGTCCGATACAAAGGTTTTTGGTAAAGCCTTTTGGTTGCGTGTCGAGGGCGACTCGATGACAGCGCCTACTGGCCTTAGCATTCCTGAAGGGACCCTAGTCTTAATAGATACAGGCCGGGAAGCTATAAATGGCAGTCTCGTTATCGCAAAAATGGTAGATGCGAACGAAGCAACATTCAAAAAGCTCATAATAGATGGCGGCCAAAAGTACCTTAAAGGTCTCAATCCGGCGTGGCCACTGAAAGAAATCAACGGTAACTGCAAAATCATTGGTGTGGCTGTACAAACCATGATGCGCTTGGTTTAAGCTTCAAACCCGGTACTTCACCGGGTTTTCTCTAAACAATCTCCTCTCCCCCTTCACAAAAAAAAATACCTTTAGAATTCATATCCATATCATAAATCCGCCCAAAATAAATACCCAGAGTATTTACAATAAAGAATACCCCTAGTATTCTAAAATTACACCAGCGGAAAAACACCATACGTAAACATTACGGACGGTGCATTAGCTGAATGTAGTCGAACGGCGCGACTTAAAACCATGCGTCGGAACCGTGGCGGGACAGGATGTCGGCAATACGGTGTAGTAAAAATCAACCAATGGAGGAAATCATTATGTGCAAGTAAAGCGGACAGACCGCAGCAGCCGAATGGCGGCAATCGCAGGGGCATAACCTGCGCCCGAGTCTCTCGTCGTGAGCCAGCTTCGCATCTGGTTAGGGTTAATGAATATAAGTAGCGCCGGGGAAGCATCAGGAACGCCAATCCTGAACTGGTTATGGGCGGCCATAGGGCGACAAGTTCTCAAGGGCATGAGCGCGGCCACTGCGTGAATGTGGCATGAAAATTTTATTCCAGCCCCTTCCGTATGAGGGGGTTAGGCTGAATCCACCAGCAACATAATTTTAGAAGGATTATTAATATGAACGTAACAACGGAAATATTAGCTATCCGCGATAATATTGAGTCACAACTTATCGCTACCTCCGATCTTAACAGATTCGTTACTCAGTTAAGCTGGAAAATGAGCACCCTACTGACCGAACTTGAGGGTGCGTCTGATCTTATTAATTGTATTTTAAAAACTGGTCACCTGAACCTATCACCCAGCCTGCGTAGCTCGCTAGATCAACTGGCAAAAGATTCTGACTCTTTGAAATTACTTCTAAGTAACTCTGAGCTTTATCGCTCAATTTGCTCGGCACAATCTCATCAAGAAGAACAAACAACTTTGCATAAAGACTCAAGCTGTTAATTTGCTCAAGGCTCCAGTTCGTCTTTAGAAAAACCAAGTGATGCAGAGAGTTAATTCCATCAAGAAGAATTAATGAATTTTTATATTTTAGACGATGCTCATGCAGGTAAAGTTCTATAAGAATCAATTTATAAAGATGACTTCTGCAATGGGATACGCTGGTTGTGTGAGGATTATTTCTGTAATCAAATTCAGTAATTTGGTAGTGCTTAGCAAGTTCAGGAATCATTGCTGAGTAAAGATTTTCATATCCGTTCATATTTTACCCTCTTGGCTGTGTGAGAACTCCCAAGATACCACCGAGCCTGATGTGGTGAAAAGACAGGCCTATCGCTGTGTGAGGCTGTTCACTTGGCGGTTATCCAGTCTTCCACCAATCAAACAGGAGGAAGAGGATAATGTTCTGATGGGTAACCGCCCTTTTTATTCAATGTGTCCGCTCCCGGTGTTGGCTGGGCTGCCCAACCCAGCGCGGGTTCAACTCCTGCCGGATACCTAATTAATCGGTGATTTATATGACCTTCCGTAACGTTAATTTCCCCTATGGCGACCTGATGCGCGTCCCTCGCGGTGTGCAAGCTGTTCGCAACCCTAAATCATTCGTTCGCTTCTGGCGGCAGAGCTGGATGTACAGGCTTCTTACCCAGAAAGGCGATCCTTGCTGATAACTGGAGATAATTATGTCCGAAACCAAAAATACCACGCCGTTTAGCCAGCAGCTGGCGTACATCAACAAAGGCACTCTCGATGCCGAGCTGACTGAAGCGCTGGCCGAAGTCATCAAGGCTGTACGTGAAACGGGTAAAAAGGGAGCTGTGACCCTTACCCTTAACTGTTCAATGCTGAATACCCGTGACGAAAACACCATGAAGGTCACGCCAAAAGTAACCCGCACGATCCCGGAACTGGACCGCGCCGATACCATCATGTTCTCTACCGCTGATGGCGATCTGCTGCGTGATGACCCGGCGCAAGTTCAGATGGATTTGAAAGTTATCGAACAAGCACCGCAAGCTGCGCCTATTAAGCTGGCTCAGTAATCCCACCCTCTTTTTCAACACACATATCTAAGGAATTATTCAATGTCTCAAATTGAAGGCTCTGCCGTGCACGACATCCGCGATCTGGTTGCTGCAACGCTGAAAACTAATACCGACATCCCTTCCGTCGTCGTCCCGGATGGCTTCGATATCAAATCGCTCGAAAGCCTCCAGAGTGCCCCGTCTCGTATTCGCCAGAATACAAACCTGATTTCCCCCGGTTCGCTAATCGCATATATCCAGCGATTCCGTGATACGCGTTCTGTTGTTTTCGCCGACAAGACAAAAACCCGGATCGTCGCGGTGCTGGACTTCCACCAGGACGCCGATAACCCACACTGGGGAATGCACAAAGCAGTTTATGACTGTCCTTTCTCTGATGACTGGAAAGCATGGGTGGGGTCTGATGGTAACAAGATGAATCAGATCGACTTCGCTGAGTTTCTGGAAAACAACATCCAGAACATCGCGCCGATTAGCGATAACTATAAAGGCCCGTCTGGTACCGATCTCCTGGAAATGGTACTCGCCTTCCAGGAGACAAGGAAAGTTGAGTTCAAGTCGGTTAAGCGCCTGCAGGACGGAACCTGTCAGTTCCAGTACAGCGATGATAAATCCGGCTCAGGTAATACCAAAATCCCGGAAAAAATCAGCCTGGCAATCGCGCCTTTCCATAATGGCGCACCGTACCAAATCGATGCGCGCATTCGTTACCGCCTGCGCGACGGTCAGCTGGTCCTCTGGTATGAGCTGATCGAGCCGAAAAAAATCATTGAGCACGCCTTCCAGGAGATCGTAGCCGATATGGAAAACCAGCTCGGCGAAGAACTGCCTATCTACGAAGGCTCCATCTAACCCATCCATCCCGTGTGTTGTTTTATGCGCCTCCAGGTGGGGCGCATAGCGAAGCACTCCCTAATTCAAAAAGGTGACCATATGCCCAGCTTAGGCCAGCTCTATAACGATAAAGAATCCGGGTTAACTACCCGTAAAACCTATAACGTCCCGATCGCCTCAATTTATGCGGAAGAAGGTTACAACGTTCGCGAACTAAATCAGGCGCATGTCGATGAGTTCCGCGATGCGTTTATTGCCGGTGAATATATTCCGCCGCTGGCCGTAGAAGTTACTGAGCGTGGTGTGAAGGTGATCGACGGCCACCATCGCTATCACGGTGCGCTCGCCGCAATCGCTATGGGACACGATATCGTGCGCCTTGAGTGCAAAGATTTTGTTGGTACTGAAGCCGATAAGATCGCGTTTATGGTGACCAGCTCGCAAGGGCTGGCACTTACTCCCCTTGAACGTGGTGCGGCGTATCACCGCCTTCAGAATCAGGGATGGAGCCCGGCAGAGATTGCCGCAAAAGTTAAGCGTTCAGAGTCCGATATTCTTCAACATCTCCAGCTTCATGAATGCACCCCGTATATCAAAAAGCTGGTTCGCGATGGCTCTATGAACTATGCCATTGCTATTGGCATTTCTCGTGAACATGGCGTTTATGCAGACCGGGAAGCCGCCAGGCTGATGAAAAAAGCAGAAGCAGCCGGGAAAACGAAAGTCACAAAGAGCATCGCCAAGCCACAATTCAACGCAGGAAAGGCGCGGAAGTTTCTGGAGATCATCTCATCATGCAAAGAGACCACCAGCGGCGGACTGATCATTGAAGTACCACCAGCAATGCAGGCCGAGGTGCTGTCGATTCTTCAGGAATTCCGCTACGAAACATCGGCACCTGGGGAAGGCGAGCAAAACAATGAACAGACCTCATCATCTGAAGAAAGTGATGCCGCATGACAGAAACTATCCTCAAATGCCCTACCTGTGGGGCTTTACCTCAATTCTCCTGGCATGGTCATAGCCCCTATATGCGTTATGGGGCTTTGCAATGTCCGCACAAACATCATTCTGTAAAGGTGACCTACCACGCCGATAGCATTGGTGCCGCGCGATTGAATCTGATTCAACAATGGGAGGTGTTAGTAAATGATTTTCAAAATTTACCGTGATCCCATTCTGCGAAAGACATTAATCCTGGATGCAATAGTTCTGGTTGGAGCGGCATCGCTTTCTGCGCTGGGAATATGGCTGGTCAATCAATGGGTGGCAGCATGAATGTCAAATGCTTAAAAGATACCGAAGGATACTGGACGGAAGGTGAAATGTATCCGGCCCGTGTAGTGGCTGGCGGGTTTGTCCAAGTCGGCGACGATGACGATCCCAATGGCGAAGGCTGGAGCGCTGCACCAGTGGAATATCGGGACGATGGATCGATCGTTTATCAGGTCGGCGGTATTGAGGGTGAAGTGTTATTCGAGGAGGCCAGCCATGACTGATGCCCTGACGAAAGAAAAAATCATTGATGCTATGCGCAGTTCTACTGAGGGCTTCGCCTTCTTAATCGTCGATTCGTTGGAGTTTGAACTTAAGCGCCAGCTTACCGACGCTGAACAGCAGGAAGTTTCCACAGTTGTTGAACAGTTGGTTCTAACGTTTCCTGAACCATGTCCGCGCTGTGGCGTAACATCTACCCGCCCGAATGGTGAGCATTATTGCCATGCTAACAGCGTGAGGGCTGAATAAATGACCAATAACCAGTTAACCAGAGAACGTCTGGAAAAAATTAAATCATGGCGTGAAACCTATGGCGCCGGAAGCAACGTAATGCTGCCAGCAGAAGAAGCGGAAGAGCTGGCCCGCATGGCGCTGGCCGCAATGGACAGAGACAAGGTGCGCAACGAGCACGCCGAGTGGTCACAGGCAACTTTCGGCAATGTCGGCCCGGTTGGCCCGCTGAAGCACCTCAGCAAAGAAGCGCTGGAAGCTGCCGCCGAACCCGATGACCTCAGCGAGTGGGCAGATATGCAGTTCCTGCTATGGGACGCCCAGCGCCGTGCCGGTATTACAGATGAGCAGATTACCCAGGCGATGATCGATAAGCTGGCGGTAAACAAGCAGCGCTCATGGCCGGAACCAAAAGATGGGGAGCCAAGGCTGCACATCAAAGAACGACATCGTAAAAAAGTAGATCGCTGTGATGTTTGTACTGAAGGGGCTCGCGGTGGGTGTGGAACGTGTATTTTTAACGGTAATTTTGAATGAGGTGCTTATGACTTCTACAGATTTTATGGAAGAAAAAGAAGTATTTGAACTGCTCGGCAAGAAAAAAACAGCTGTCTGGCGGTTACGCAAAGACCATGGG
>OKVJ01000818.1_pt1 | contig 11417 bp, 8 predicted proteins | sample 1606921 | NCBI WGS metagenome assembly OKVJ01 (sample SAMN03281016, study PRJEB24777) | human gut metagenome | isolation source: fecal sample PR161 from 1 month old female Malay infant, caesarean...
GCAGGAGCGCAAAGGCAAGGTGCAGTTGATCAACGCCACCGACCTGTGGACTTCAATCCGCAACGAGGGTAACAAGCGCCGTATTGTCAGCGATGAGCAGCGCCGCCAGATTCTGGACATCTACGCCACAGGCGAAAGCGGAGCGCTTTCCCGGATGCTTGACTACCGTACCTTTGGCTACCGTCGTATCAGGGTTCTGCGCCCGCTGCGCATGACCCTGGAGCTGGATAAGGTGGGCATGGATCGGCTGGAAGCCGAAGCTGCCTGGGAAAAGCTCTCTGATGCGCATCAGACATTCTGGCGTGAAGCCCTCAAGCCGCTGATCGGGCAAACGCAGCCCTATAGCTGGGCAGAAACCTTTGTTAAGAACTCGATCAAGTCCGACGAAGCTAAGCAGCTCAAGGTCAAATCCAGCAAAACATTGATCACCGCGCTGATCAACGCCTTTGGTCACAAAGACCCGAAAGCCGAGCCAGTCACGGATTCCAACGGCGAGCTGGTGCCAGACACAGATTTAACTGATTACGAGAACGTCCCCTATCTGGATGACATCGACGACTACTTTGCTCGCGAAGTGCTTCCTCATGTGCCGGATGCCTGGCTGGATGAGAGTTTTACCGATGCCAGGGATGGTCAATTGGGCCGCGTTGGCTATGAGATCAACTTCAACCGCTTCTTCTACCAGTACCAGCCGCCGCGCAAGCTGCAAGATATTGATGAAGACCTGAAGCAAGTAGAAGCCGAGATTGCCGCGCTACTGGCGGAGGTGGCCAGCGAATGAGCCAGTACAGAGCATATCCCGCATATAAGGATTCCGGTATTGAGTGGATTGGGCAGGTGCCGGAGCATTGGAAGGTAGCGAGAGTCAAGCGACTGGCGTCATTGCGCAATGAACGACGAAATGATGTATCTACTGATACCATTTATATCGGACTTGAGGATGTAGAAGCAGGATCAGGGCAGTACAAGCCAACGAATGGAAGCTCCCGTCAATCAGAAGATTCAACTGTAGGCATCTTTTATGAAGGGGATGTCCTGTACGGTAAGCTGCGTCCATATTTGCGAAAAGCCATTATTTCAGAGATGGCAGGGTGCTGCTCAACAGAATTTTTGGTTCTGAGGGCTGAAAAAACAGAACCCAGATGGCTGCAAGAATGGCTTTTAACTCCTGATGTAACGCATCAAATAGTGTCAGGATGCGAGGGAGCGAAAATGCCTCGTGCAGATTGGGGGCATATCGGTTCAATTGAAGTTGTATACCCAGATCAGCCTGAGCAAGCGAAAATACTAACCTCCCTCGACCGCGAAACCGCCCGCATTGATGCGCTTATCGAGAAGAAAACCCGCTTTATCGAGCTACTGAAGGAAAAGCGCCAGGCGCTGATTACCCATGCTGTCACCAAGGGACTAGACCGCAACGCCAAGATGAAGGACTCCGGCATTGAGTGGATTGGGCAGGTGCCGGAGCACTGGGAGGCGACAAAACTAAAGCATGTTGCTGCATTCTCTGGTGGTGGTACGCCATCAAAAGAAAATCCAGACTATTGGAACGGCTGCATCCCTTGGGTCTCTCCAAAGGATATGAAACATGAGGTGATTACCGATTCTATAGATCATATAACTACCAAAGGACTGGAAAATAGTGCCACGAAACTGATTGACTCGGGAGCGGTGTTGCTGGTTGCTAGATCAGGTATTCTTCGTCACACGATACCGGTTGGGATCAATAATGTTCCTGTTAGCTTAAATCAGGACATGAAAGCATTGAGCCTTGATGAAACTAGGGTTAGACCCCGGTTTATACTTCGGTGGGTACAGGGGCTTAACCGCTCGTTGCTTGGGATATGGGCAAAAGAAGGAGCTACTGTTGAAAGCTTAGAGCATGAATATGTAGCGAACACTCGTCTACCTCTTCCAGATCTGAAGGAGCAAGATGCCATTCTAGCCACCCTCGACCTTGAAACCGCCCGCATTGATGCTCTGATTAGCAAGTCGGAACAAAGTATCATCCTGCTCAAAGAACGCCGCGCCGCCTTTATCACCGCCGCTGTCACAGGCCAGATTGATTTGCGAGGAAAACAATAAATGCAATCAGCAGCACATCAGGAAAAACACTTCCAGCAATACATCATCGACCGGTTGGTAGAGCAGGGCTGGAAGCTGGGTGATTCCAAGTTCTACGACACCGAGCGGGCGGTGTACCCCGAAGACCTGGAAAGCTGGATTAAAACCAGCGGCCAGCAGGAAAAATGGGACAAGCTGGAACGGCTCAACGGGGCCAAAACCCTTGAAGTGCTGATGGATCGCCTGGATAAAGCACTGGAGAAACAAGGCACCATGCAGGTGTTGCGCCAGGGTTTTTCCATTGCCGGTTGCGGCCTGATCGAGATGACCGAGGCCGCACCGGAAGACAAGCGCAATGCAGCAGTCATTGAGCGTTACCAGGCCAATATCCTGCGCGTGGTGCCGGAACTGAAGTATCACCCGGCCCGTGAATTTGCCATTGATCTGGTGCTGTTTATCAACGGTCTGCCGGTGGCAACCGTCGAACTGAAGACCGACTTCACCCAGTCCTGCGAAGCGGCCATGGATCAGTACCGCAATGATCGTCTGCCGTATGACGCCAAGACCAAACGCCGGGAGCCATTGCTGACCTTCAAGCGCGGGGCGGTGGTGCATTTCGCCATGTCCGACTCTGAAATCATGATGGCGACCAAGCTGGATGGAGAAAACACCTTTTTCCTGCCGTTCAATAAGGGGCGAAAGGACGAAAGCGGCACGGTACATGCGGGTAACCCGCCAGGTGAAATTAAGGCCGATGGTACCCAGGAATACCCGGTAGCCTACTTCTGGGAGGCGGTCTGCCAGCCGGATGCCTGGCTGCGGATTTTCCATAGTTTTGTCTACGTCGAGAAAAAGGACGTGGTGGATATTCAGGGCAACTGGTCGAAGAAAGAAACTCTGATTTTCCCGCGCTTCCACCAATGGACGGCAGTGAACCAGATGCTGGCCGATGCCCGCGAAAACGGCGCAGGCATGACCTACCTGTGTGACCACAGCGCCGGTTCCGGCAAGACCAGCACCATTTCCTGGACGGCTCATGACTTGGTGAAACTGCGCGAAGATAACGGCGACGCGGTATTTAACAGCGTGATCATTGTAACCGACCGTAATGTGCTGGACGGCCAGCTTCAGGACGCGGTGAAACAGATTGACCATCAGTTTGGGGTGATCGCCGCCATTGACCGGCAAAAGTCATCCAAGTCCAAGAGCAAGCAGCTCTCGGAAGCCTTGTTGTCTGGCACGCCGATTGTGGTGGTCACGATCCAGACCTTCCCCTACGCGATGGAAGCCATCATCACTGACAAGGCCCTGAAAGGGAAAAACTTTGCTGTGATCATTGATGAGGCGCATAACTCGCAGACAGGCTCTACCGCCGCTAAGCTGCAAGCCGCGCTGGGGATGAGCGGACAAGGCAAGATGTCCACCATGACGGTGGATGAACTGCTGGAGCAACTGCAAAAGTCCCGCGCCCGCCCGGACAATATCAGCTACTTCGCCTTTACCGGCACGCCCAAACACTCCACTTTGATGCTGTTCGGTCGCCCGACAGATCCAAGCCAACCGATCTCGGACGATAACCCGCCGCAAGCCTTCCACCTGTACACCATGCGCCAGGCCATTGAGGAGAAATTCATTCTCGATGTGTTGAACGGCTATGTACCCTACAAAACAGCCTTCAACCTTTCCAAGCAGCTTGAAGACAGCAAGCGGGTAAGCGGCAAGGCCGCCAAACGCGCCCTGGCACAGTGGATGTCATTGCACCCCACCAATGTGACCCAGAAGGTACAGTTTATCGTTGAGCACTTCACCAAGAACGTCGCCCACCGGCTGGATGGCAAGGCCAAGGCGATGGTCGTGACCAGCTCCCGTGCCGCTGCCATTCGCTACAAGAAGGCGTTTGACCGCTATATCGAGCAGCACAGCGAGTACGGCTTTATTCATTCACTGGTGGCCTTCTCCGGCAAGATGACCGGTAAGCAGGTGATGCACCAGGATGACAGCGAGTTTAAGGACGATGTGTTTATCGTCGATGAGAACGAGGAGTTCACCGAGCAGAGCATGAACCCGGATGTCCACGGGCAGGATTTGCGCTTTGCCTTTGACCGCCCAGAATACCGGGTAATGTTGGTGGCCGACAAGTTCCAGACCGGCTTTGACCAGCCCAAACTGGTCGCCATGTATGTGGACAAGAAAATCGCCAACCATGTGGAGATTGTGCAGACCTTCGCCCGCCTGAACCGGACGGCGCCTGGGAAAGATGAAGTCTTTATCATCGACTTCGTGAACGACCCGGAGAACGTGCGCAAGGCCTTTGCCACCTATGACAAGGGCGCTCACATCAGCGAAGTGCAAGACCTCAATGTGGTCTACGAGATCAAGGAGCGACTGGACGAGCACGGCCTGTACGACGAGAAGGACTTGGCCGCGTTCAAGGAAGCCCGCTTCAAGACCATACGTGACATCACCCATACTAAATCGCCACAGCACAAGGCGCTGTATACCGCTACAGCTGGAGCGACGGCCTTGTATAACGACAAGTTGAAAATGTTGCGCGATGGCATGGCAACCTGGGAAGCAGCGTTTGAGAAGGCCCGCGCCAAGGGTGACGAGGCGGGTATGAAGTCTGCCGATCACCACCAGGATGAGTATGCCGAGCAAATCAAGGCGTTGATGGGCTTCAAGTCGGACCTGGGGCGCTTCTGCCGTACCTATTCCTATATCGCCCAACTGATTGATTTTGGCGACCCGGAGTTGGAAAACTTTGCCGCTTTCGCCAAGCTGTTGCAAAAGCGCCTTCAGCACGAAGCACCGGAAACCGTGGACTTGACAGGCCTGGTGCTTACTGGCTTTGACATCAATGCTCGACCCGATGACGTAGAAGACGAAGGCAAAACCCCGGTATTGCAACCAGCAGGTGCAGGCGGTGGTGGCGCGGTAGGCGACAAGCCTAAATTCGTCAAAGAAATTATCGAGAGGCTCAACAGCCTGTTTGGTGAGGCGACGCCGATACAGGATCAGGTGGCTTTCGTTAATCAGATTTCAGCGATTACCGGTGAAAGCGATGTCGTCATGGCTCAGGTGGAAAGCAACACCCGTGAGCAGGCTATGAAAGGCAACCTCCCCGGTGCTGTTCAGCAAGCGGTTGTTCGTGCTTTGTCCAGTCATCAGAAGCTGGCAACCCAGGTGCTCAAGTCTGACCGTCAGGGCATGACCGCATTGGTTGATATGGTGTATGACCTGCTGCGCGAAGGCAAAGACATCGATCTGGGTATGGATTAAGCCGATGCTTGACCTGCTGAATCTGCCAGGCATCAAGCCGGTCGATATGCGCCACGAGGGCAAGTGCCTTGTGATAGTTGCTGAGCCGGTAACGGTCGAGGTGCCGTTATGTGGGGACTGCAACATCCCTATGCACAGACACGGTACGCGCAAAAACAAGTTCATGGACACGCCGTTGTACATGGAGCCCGTCCGCCTTGAAGTTCAGCGCCCGCGCTTTCGCTGTGAGTCGTGCGGAAAAATGTCCATGCCGGAGTTGAGTTTTCTGGATGACAAACGCCGAGCCACCAAACGGCTGGTCGATGTTATTCGGCAACAGTGCCTGGGAACCACCTTCCATGCTTTAGCCGAGCAAACCGGTGTGGCAGTGAACACCGTCAAGAACATCGCTCACGATCTCATTGAGGAACTCTCCCAAACCGTTCGTTACGAAACCCCGGTCATCATGGGTATTGACGAAGTGAACCTTGCCGGCGGGTATCGCTGTGTAATCACCAATCTGGCAACCAACAACGTCTTTGATATGTTGGAGCATCGTACTCAAGAGCACCTGAAGCCCTTCTTCAAGGATTTGCCGGATGCTGACAAAGTGGAATGGGTCTGTACGGATATGTGGCGACCCTTCAAGCGTTCCTTTGCTCAGTATCTGCCCAACGCCAAACTGGTGATCGACAAGTTCCATGTCGTCAAGATGGCCTCTGAAGCCTTGGAAGCGGAGCGCAAGAACTATCAGGCACAGTTAAGCAAAGAAGATCGCATTTACGTCAAAAAGTCCATTCGCTGGCTCACCCTGAAGCGACCCGGCAACCTGACGCCCGCAGAGCAAAAGGCGCTGGAGGTTGTAAAGCAGGCGATCCCAGCACTTGCCATGGCCTATGACTTCAAGGAAGCCTTCTTCTGCATCTACGACGAACCCGACAAGCAGAGTGCTCAGAACGCCTTTGAGGCTTGGAAGAACAGCCTGCCGCCTTATGGCATGGAGCCTTTCAAAAAACTGGTAAAAACGGTACACAACCATTACGACGACATCTTTGCCTACTGGGATGCGCCGTTCTCACTCACCAATGGCTATACCGAAGGGCTCAACGGTTTGATCAAGATGTCCAACCGGTTAGGTCGGGGTTATAGCTATGAGATCATCCGTGCAAAGACGTTGTACTCCAAAGAAGCCCGCAAGGTTGGCAGTGGTATTCGAGCAGGACGAGGCAAGGTCGAGTATGGACCGCACATTCCGACATTGTTGAAGCAGGCAGAAGGTGGAGAGTTGGATTAACGCGAGAGAGGGCGCGTCTGAGAATCCAACCAATGTTAGATTTTCGCAGGGTGGTGAAAAACAGAAAAATCCAACCAGAAGCAGCTTTTTGTCCGACTAAGAGTCTAGGGTTAGAATGGATGGATTCCAACCCTAGAATGCAAATAGCCCCCGAAAACCAGGTGCTGCACCGGGTAGCGTTGCGCACGGATGATATTGACCAGACGCATGCAGAGTTGCGCAGTCAAGGGTTACAGGTCTCGCCAATTGTTAACGGCCAGCGCAACGACCCGCAAGGAAACGTCATTAGCTGGCGTATTTTTACCATTGATGGGGATTTTAACGGCCTGCCGTATCCCTTTGTTCTGCAATGGGGAGAAGATGATAACGCACGGCTAACGCGGCTACGCGCTCAGGGGCTCGACAAGCCGCATCCGGCAGGCGAAGTGACATTACAGAGCGCCATTTTTGAGGTGCAGGATCCGCAGGCCGCGCGTGAGCACTGGCACGCGTTGTTCGGTTTTAATGAACTGTCTGAAGGTCTGTCCGCAGGACAGCAGCGCTTTCTCTTTCGTCAGGGGGAGGCCAATCGATTAGTCGAACTGGTTTTTAACGCCTCTGATCCGTCGCTGAAAGGCCAGCGTTTTCGCGTCGGTCGCGGTGAATATCGCTTTCAATAAGGCGTTGCCGCTCATGGCAAATGTACATTTTATTGGTGCCGGCCAAATGGCGGAAGCCATTATCCACGCCCCGCTGGCGGCGAAAACATGCAATAGCCCGTCACGGTGAAAGCACGTCCACTTCCTTCAGGCCGCCATTGATGCGAAAAGCGACGCGTTGCGGGTGATTCACCGAGACCAGATACTCAATCGGCTGATGCTGGCTATCGTAAATCACACCACGGTAGACCAGCGCCGGGCTCTCTGGTTTCGCCTGCAACAGTTGATGCTCCTCTTCGCTCATCGCCGCTGCCCGGATGGTTCCTTCATCGTACACATCGTGAATAGCGTAACGTTCAGCCAGCAGGCGATAAAGCGACCCTTCTTTTTCTAACATATCAGCGCTCAAATCCGCGACACGGGCTTGAGGTAAGTAACTGGTTTCGATGCAGAAAGGGTGTCCATCAGCCAGGCGCAGGCGTTTGATCATGACTAAAGGATCGCCCTCTTCAATGTGCAGTAGCCGTGCAATGCGGGCGCTGGCCGCGGAAATATGGAAGTAGATCAACTGGCTGCTGGGCACTGCGCCATTCAATTCAAGAATTTTACTGATGCCCAGCGCAGGCTGTAGCGGGCGTTCAATCGCCGTATCGACCAACCAGGTTCCCTGATTCCCCCGTCTTTCCAGCACGCCTTCGTCAATCAATTCAGTGATGATTTTTCGCACTGTCACACGGCTGATACCCAACACCTCGCTTAATTCGCGCTCTGCGGGGATCTGATCGCCGCTGTTGAAATCGGGTGAATTGAGCATTCCGAGTAGTTTTTTGCGCGCGTCGAGATAGCTCCTGCGCGGCCTTCTGGTCTGTTTTACTGGGCTGGTCATGGTCTGTTTTGTGTCGGTTATGGAAAGCAAAAAATAGGAAATCAATCAGTTGATTATACAAAATAAAATCATTTATATCGGTATGGCGTGACACTAAGAATAACATACCACGACAATTTTTTTGGTTATTATTCGCGAATTATTGTTGCTATATCCGCCAGATCGAGCGTATATCAATCTTCGTGGTATATTTTTTGGTATGTTTAAACCTTGGGGGGAACAGCTATGAAAATTAAAAAAGCCATCGCCGGGCTTGCTTCAGCGATAGCCATGTTAGGCTGCATTCACACGTCGGCGGCGGCGGATCAGCTGCGTTTCGGTATCGACCCGACCTTCCCACCGTTTGAATCGAAAAATGCCAATGGTCAGCTCATCGGTTTCGATATCGACCTTGGTAATGCGATTTGCGCGGAGATGAAAGTGCAATGCTCCTGGGTACAGAACAGCTTCGACGGGCTTATTCCGGCACTTCAGGCAAAGAAATTTGATGCCATTCTTTCTTCTCTGTCGATCACTGATGAACGTAAAAAAGCCATCTCTTTCAGTGACAAACTCTTCAATACTCCCGCATTCCTGGTGACCGCTAAAGGCAGTTCGCTCGCCCCCACGGCGGCATCGCTGAAAGGTAAACGTATTGGCGTCCAGCAGGGTTCGGTATTTGAAAGTTATGCCAACAAATACTGGCGCAACGCGGGCGTTGAGGTGGTTGCTTATCCGGATGCGGAATCGGTCTATGCCGATCTGATTAATGGCCGCCTTGATGGCACGCTCGATGATGCGGTGGTGATCACTGAAGCGCTGTTGAGCAAACCCCAGGGCCAAAAGTTCACGCTAATCCAGCCGCAAGTCAAAGATGATGAGATCTTTGGGCCCGGCACCGGGATCGGGTTACGGCAGGATGATATAGATTTACAGGCCCGTTTTAACAAGGCGATCGCCGCGATTCGCGCCAACGGCACCTATGATCGTTTAGCGAAAAAATACTTCAATTTCAATATCTACGGTGATTAACCCCATGCAGACCCAACCCATCATTACCTCCCTGATGAGCAGCCATTTTCAGGATAAGCCGCTGCGTCAGGTTTTCCTGGTCGCTTGCGGTGGCTCGCTGGTCGATATGTATCCTGCTCATTATTTCCTCAATGAGCAGAGTGAAAATCTGCGCTCATGGATGATGACTGCCAATGAATTTGTGCATGCTGCACCGCGCGCGTTAGGTGCCTCGTCACTCGTGATTGTCTGTTCGCATGGTGGCAACACGCCAGAGTCTGTGGCTGCGGCTCAACTGGCAAAAAACCGTGGTGCCGCCACTATCACGCTTACGCACAATGCGGAAGCGGAACTGCTGCAATGGGCCGACCATAACCTGTTATATAAATGGGGTGATGATACGCTGGTCACCGAAAACCCGATGGCGCTGATCCTCAGCCTGTGCATGGATACGCTGTATCAGGTGGAAGATTTTGCCGAATGGCAGGCTTTCCAGCATGGCTTTGCGCAAATCGATACGGTGATCCGCCAGGCCCGCGCTAAGGTGGTAACCCGTTGCGCCGCGTTCGCAGAACGCTATCAGCATGAGTCCCTGTTCTATGTGCTTTCGAGTGGCGCCTCATACGGGCATGCCTATGGATTCGCCATCTGCTCACTGATGGAAATGCAGCGTCTCGATGCCGCTTCTATTCACAGCGGCGAGTTCTTTCATGGCCCATTTGAAGTCACCGATAATCACGTACCCTTTATCCTCCTGATGAATGAAGGCCGCACACGTGCTCTGGATCAGCGTGCGCAGGCGTTCCTGAATCGTTATAACGACAAAACAGAGGTTGTGGACGCCCGCGAGTTGGGCCTGAATGCGCTGCCTGCATCAGTGGTGGACTACTTTAACCCGGTGCTGTTTTACAGCATCATGTGCGACTACCGTGCGGCACTGGCTGATATCCGCCAGCATCCGCTCTCAACCCGCCGCTATATGGGCGTGGTGGATTACTAAGGGCGGCGATCAATGAAAGTCATTGGCATAGGCGACAACGTTGTCGATAAATATGAACACCGGCGTGTACGGTATCCTGGAGGCAACGCGCTCAATTTCAGCGTGTATGCGGCGATGCTGGATGCATCGGCTGCCTATCTGGGCATTTTTGGTAACGATGCGGCGGCTGACCATGTGATGCGTGCGCTGGCAAAGTTCGGCATCGATATACGCCATTGCCGTCAGGTTGCGGGTGAAAATGGCTATGCGCGGCTGACGATTGAACAGGGGGAACGGGTGTTTCTCGGTTCGAATCTCGGCGGTGTGCGCCAGACGGAATCGATGGACTTTATTTTGCAACAGATGGACTGGCTTAATGATTTCTCGCTGATCCACACCAGCAGCTACAGCTATATTGATGCGCAACTACCTGCGCTGGCAACGTTATCCGGATGGCTTTCATATGATTTCTCAGATGATTTTGTCATCGCACAGGCGCTGCCATTATGCCGCTGGCTCGACGCGGCATTTTTCTCCTGTGCGGGATGGTCGCTGGTAGAAACGCGTGAACTTCTGGTGCAGGCGGTGCAGGCAGGCAGCGGTTTGGCGGTCGCGACGCGTGGCGAGCAAGGTGCACTTCTGTTCGATGGTAAAGACTGGTATCAGCAGGAGCCGGAGACGGTAACACCAGTGGATACATTAGGTGCGGGTGATGCGTTTATCACTGCGTTTCTGCTCCATTTACGTCAGCACGGTAATATCACCGCAGCACTGCAGGCTGCTGCGCATTTTGCAGCGAGAATTTGCCTGGTGGACGGCGCCTTCGGCGAAGGCGAAGCTTATTAATCCCGCAGGAATGTCTCCGCTTTTGAGTGGATTCCCCTTCGTTAATGGGAACCGCTCATTCTGCTGTTTTTGCAGCAAAAATGATGGTCCTGCTCAACGAGCAAACTTGATGCCGGCTTCGGTAAGTCTGGCGTTTCGTTAATATTATTTCTGATTGCCGATCTGATGATAAAAGGCGCTGCCACTTATTATTGAAGTATGTAAGTAACTGATTACTTGTGTGTGCTGGTTAATTAAAGGACAATACCCTTAGTAAAGTGGTGGGTTTATCGCCGGGAGCTTACTTCATTAAGGATAAAGCATGCTGATGGATCAGTCTGCATTCACCGGGAAAGGGGTAATGGTGCCAACTTACTGATTTAGTGTATGATGGTGTTTTTGAGGTGCTCCAGTGGCTTCTGTTTCTATCAGCTGTCCCTCCTGTTCAGCTACTGAAGGCGTGGTGCGTAACGGTAAAAGTAC
>OKVJ01000823.1_pt1 | contig 11354 bp, 21 predicted proteins | sample 1606921 | NCBI WGS metagenome assembly OKVJ01 (sample SAMN03281016, study PRJEB24777) | human gut metagenome | isolation source: fecal sample PR161 from 1 month old female Malay infant, caesarean...
GTACAGGGCATATAGGTTTTCGTAGGTTACCTGCTCAGGGAAGCCATACTCGCACCATGCGGAATGGCGCTTGTTGTCCAGCCCCATCGTCGGCGCCATCAGCCCCATACGGGCGCGCGCCATCCGCGCATCGTTCAACGCATGGTTGACGGCGAGAGTTAATTTGTCAGTCATGGTTTGTCCGTTTGGTTAGCGAAGGCGTTTCGGAATCATCATCCCCACAGGTTGCGATCCATTCAGTTCAGTCAGTGCGTAAACCATCGCGTCGAGGCGGTCAGGTGATTTCTTCGCGGTGGCAGGGATGTACTCCATCAACTGGTTCTCCAAGACGTAGAGATTTCCGTGATTTGCCACCCGGCCCTGCTCGTACAACGCGGATATCGGTTCAGCTCGTGCATACTTCCCTTTGCTGGCATGGACACGAATGATGCGACCTTTGAACCCGGCATTGCGGAGTGTCTCCTCCGCCATGTCGCCGCCCTGGTTCGTCTCAATGAGTATCGCGTCTGCTTCGTGTTGCTCATAAGCCGATATGGCTTTCTTGGCCCATCCAGCTGGTGAATATTTGCCGCTGTAATCGCCATCCACAGAGAACTGCTTTTTGTCACCGGCACCATATGAGCTGGCAGCGACAATGCCTGTTTCATCGCTTTCATCGCTGTTTGTTGCCTGTGGGTCAATCGCCACGACAGTACGAACCTTATCGTGGTGAATTTGGAGCTCGCGTGCCGCGCTTATCATCGCCTCTGTCCACAGAGCGCCTTCTGCATTAAACCTGCGAGGCTTCTGCATATACTGCGCTTCGGCAGTGCGTCTGTGAGAGAACAGCGATACGCGGTGCGATTCATTGTGCTTGAACGGCCACAGCCAGCCATCAGGCAGTCCGTGGTCAATCGGTATGGCGTGGGTGTTTTCAGGGTACTGAGCAGCATATGGCTGACTATTGTCGATAATCACCGGCAGATTCAGATGATGCCATTTCTCACCACTCCCGCCCCGCAGAAGATAGCCGCTCAGGTCGTGATAATGGATCCGCTGCATGATGACAATCATCGGCGTCGTTTCGATCGCCAGTCGTGATTTGATTGTCTCGTTAAAGCGGTTGTTAACGCCGTCGCGAACGATCTCTGAGTAAGCATCATCTGGCTTAACCGGGTCATCGATAATCAGCGCGCCCTGCCAGCCTGGCTCCATGTGTCCGGCACGAAAACCGGTAACCTGCCCGGCAGCTGACGATGCATAAACGCCGCCACCGTGTTCGGTCCACCACATCGCCTTGCTGTCAGCATCATCGCGCAGCGCCATCGGCCACATTGACTGATATGCTTGCGACTTAATCATGCCGCGCGCAGTGGATGAGTTCAGCAGCGCCAGGTTATGCGAATAGGACAGGTGCATGAAACGGGCCCGGCAGTTCAGCGCCAGCCCTCGGCCCATCATATTGATGGTCGCCAGTTCCGTTTTCGTGTAGCCAGGCGGAACGTTGATGATCAGGCGTTGAATCTCACCATCAATGACGCGGTCCAGCGTTTGCTGAATCACCTTGTGGTGAGGCGCGACTATCATCTTTCCGCCGGTGCGCTGCTTGAAGAAGTAGCGAGCGTAATAGAGCCCGTCCTCTTCGCATTCAACCTTACGGGCAAATGCCCTTTGCTCAGCAGTCGTCATCCTCCATCATCTCCTGCCGTGCGGATTTGTATTCCTCTTTGCTCATGGTGATCGTCTGGATGGCACCACCATTCGGGCCGGAATGTTCAAACTTGTGCTTATTGGTGTAGGCATCACCGCATTCCTTCGCCGCCTGCTCGATGATCTCTGCCGTAAGCGCGAGGTTCTTCATGCCCTCGGCGCGCGTTGCCATGCGGTCGAGAACTCGAAGGCGGTACGCCTTGTTGGCGATCGGAATATCGGAGATTTCATTCTGGAAGCGTTCGCGGGTGGCATTGAACATGTCCACCCATTTCTGCGCCAGTCCCCTGCCGTTTGCTTTCGTCGGGTCGTGGGATTCGACCTGCTGACGAGTGATGCTCAGGCCAAATTCTTTTTTGACCAGCTCAACCACCTGGGATGGGGTATCGAAGCAGGCAAGAGACTGAACGATGAAGGCTTTGACCTCACCTTTCAGTGTCGCCATGGATTACCTGCCTGTCATAATCAGTCATATTGTTAGGCCAGCTTTATCATACATGTGCCGCATGACCTGGCTATATCGATGTGAGCCACTTCTGCTGGCGCATTGGCCGCATCAACGAGCTCCTGTACTTCTTTGCTGGCGCCGTATCGACGTACAACACCAGTGAATTCTTCGACGTCGTGGCCGCGCAGTGTAAGCACAGGCTTCCCGGTCTCTTTGTTGAATTTAGGCGCGCCAAAATCATCGGTGGCCTGGGCGATGTGGTAAAGCTCATGCTCTACCAGTGCGCAGAACTCGAGGTCACTGCATTGCAAGCAATAGTCGGCTGCCAGCGTGATGATGAACTTCGGGATGTGCCCGAACCATTCATGCATCTGCTGTTCCATTCTGGCTTTCTGCCAACCACCGGCACGGAGCATTACCTGCTCGGCCTGACCGAGAACGTAACGCCCCTTCTTAGCGAATGAGTCAGACGCCCACATGAAACAGAGATCAGCATAAAGCAGGTGTTCGTGGTCAGGGTTATGGATGCTGCCGGTATCGCTTAGGATTTGGCGGCTTACCCATTCATGCACTTCATTGGCGGGAATGAGCCGGGTGTATGGTTGCCAGCTCTCGGAGACGATGAAGTTAACTGGCGGATAAGGCCTGCGCTCGTCATCGTTAGCCATGGGTTACTCCGTTGTTTGTTCTGCTTGCTGCTCTACTGGCTCGAACAGGAAGTCATCAATGCTGTCCTGGCTGAAGTAGCGCCATTTGCCGTCATCCATTGCCAGTGCGACATAGCCATTGACGATTTCTGGCTGGCTTCGGGTCATGAGCCCAGTGAAGGACTCTTTGGATTTTTTGGTGATTGTGATTCGGTAGACGGTAGCCATTTCGTTCTCCACGTGTCGCAGCTGTTGCCCTGCTTCTCAGAAGTGCTTAGCCACTTACGGCTTACCCGTCAGCAAGATGATGATCACCGCCTTATTGGGGTTGAGCATTCTTTCCTTGTCGGGAGGATTCGATTTTGCGGATTGCCGCCTTATCCAGATTACACTGACCCAGCGCCGTATAGAGCTGAGCGTTTAACTCCAGACTTGCCTGCCACGTGAACGGAACCGTAATTCCGGGGATCGGCGTGTCAGCTGTCAGGTCAGCGCTTATCGGAACCACCGAGGCCGGAACGTAAACTGTCTGCGTATTCCCGCAGGCTGTCAGCAGCGGCAGAAGGAACAAGCTGGTTAGCGCAAGGATCGCCTTCAAGCGCCTGCCTGATATAGACAATGCGCGTTTCGCCTTTTTGGGCCAGTTCGTTCTTTGCATTCTGTGTAGCCTGTGAGATGTCACGGATGAGGTTCATCATAGTGATCACGTTGCTGGTGATCGCCTCCGATGTTTCTGCCCTGACCGTCGCTTTGTCGCGCTGGTCTTTGTAGGTGATGGCGTTGTCGCGGTAGTGGTTAATCGCCCAGGCCATGGAAACCAGCAGGCAGATAACGACAGCGCAGATGATTGCGGTTAATCGGCTCATTTCTGGCCCCACTCGCAGACTTCACGCTCAATCTCGCGCCTGGTGATCAGTCCCTTCCACTGCTTGCCACCGGCATACGTCCAGCGTTGCAGTTCTTTGCATGCCCCCGGCACGTCTCCGGCGTTCAGCTTCTTCAGCAGCGTCGAGCGGGCAAAAGCACCAGAGCCAACGTTATAGGTGAAGGAGTAAAGCGCGGCGCGGGTTGGCTCAGGAATGCGAACCTTGATCAGCGGGTCGATAGCATTTGCCACCTTTCGCAGATCGGCCTTCAGCAGGTTGTCGCACTCTTTGTCGGTGTAGCGGTGACCGCGGCGAATGTCCGCTCCGGTGTGCCCATCGCAAACAGTCCAGACGCCTACCACATCCTGATAGGCGTAATAGCGCCGCCCTTCCAGCCCATCGGCATTGCCCAGCATTACTGCAGCAATGGTGATTGCTCCAGATCCGCCAACAATGGCACCCACCAGCTTATTCCTCAACGTTGGGTTCATCTCGGCTCCTGCTACGGCGGTTGTCTTCGCGGATTTTGAAATAGAGATTTGTCAGATACGTCAGTACGGCAATGATGATACCCACCAGCACGCCGATAGCGTTCCACTGCTCGGGGCTGTAGGCATTAAGCATGCCGTTTAGGATGCTCCCGGCTGAAGCGCCATAGGCAGCACCAGTGGTTATTTTTTCCATGCGATACATGCTCTCACCTCGCGTTGTTTGCGGGTGCTGTTCGTGTAGTGGGAAAGGCCGTCAGACACGATAGCTACGTGGCATCTGGAATTGATTGTCTGCGGCCTGAATAAAAAACCCGGCGACAGGCCGGGAAGATGAGGGTAAGGCAATGTCGGCTCTCTGGCCGAAGGGTCCCAGGTAGTGGGTTCTGTGTGCGGCGTACCGCAAATAAAAAAGCCCCGCACGATGGCGAGGCTCTTAATTCTTTGTCGACCTACGAAGCTATGGCGACGATATCAGATTTACATGAAATGTATGCTATTTAATTGACTTTTACAATACCCTGCTGCGAAAAAGTCGCCTTTTGTTGTGATCTTGTTCTCACAGTGCAGATAAGAGAATCACCATCAAGCCGCTTAAATATGGTGCACATGGCCCGCCAGTAGTCGGCGTAGTTATGGCACCAGTTGTCAGGTTTAACGCCGCACAGAGCCGCCAGGTCCTGGTGCTGATATACATCCTTGCCAGCCAGCTCAGCCTTAACGTCCTGCGCCGCCAGCCAGATCAGCTTCTTCAGGCGCTCCATCGTCTTGCCGGCCACCTTCTTCGCGCCGAGCTGCTCCAGGAACTCTGCCCAAGCCCACTGGGTAATAGCCACCTGGTGCTCAAAGCTAACGTTCTCGCTGTAGTTCCACAGCAGCCATGCTTTCTGATGGTCTTCCAGCGACAGGACAGCGCGGCGCCACGATGCAGTCACGAACTCTACCGGGCTGACCAGCGCGATAGACGATCCCTTGGCGCGGGACTGACTTCCACTCATCGCCGGCCCCTCAGGGTTCACTTTCCGGCCGGTTGCCGGGTCGGTGATTTTCTTCCGTCCCCGACTGCGAGCCGTCGCGGTGAATTGCGCGTTCTCAGCGAAAGCTACCAGCTGCCCTTTCGTTGCCCCGCTCAGATCTGCGGTCGCCACAATGAGCTGCTGACGTACATATTCCAGTTGCTGACTGTTCATTGTGCGGCTCCTGCTGGGTGATAGATGCGAACGAAGTTACGGAGAATGCGGTAATCCACCAGCACGGAGCCCGGGCGGCGGTAAATCCGGAGGCGCTGCCAGCGCGCGCGAAGTGTCTCGATTGTTTCTGGCTTCATGCGCCCTCCAGTTCAGTGATGGTCAGTTCGAGCCTTCCGCCTTTGACGATCGGCATTCTTTTCACGCTGTAGTAGTCGACCTGCTGATCATCGAGCCAGAACCCGGATTTAGTCAGGGCGTCGAAAGCGGCCTTTTGCAGGTTATCCAAGTCCCGGCGGCGGCGATCCGGCATATGGCACTCGATACGGATTTTCACGGGCGTGGTCAGGCCGATATCCAGCATTGATTCTTTGATGATTCTGGCGACGCTGTCGCGGTACTCCTGCCCTTCTGCGCTGATGTGCGTGCGCCCGCGGTTATGTCGGTAGTAGCGGTTGTTGCTCGGCGGCCACGGGAGACTGATGCGATATTCATTCATGCTTTTACGAGCCCCTCTTTCAGCCAGATAACCTGTGTTCGGGCCATGCCCTCCAGCGCGCACTCCTTTGCATATTCGGCATCTACCAGGCGGGTGCGGCGATCAATCTCGTCGTGGCAACTGCTGCATGCGATGGTGGCGATCAGGTCAGGCGGCTTGATTCCAGTCCCGCAGAGACCAGCAAGACGAATGTGAGCCAGTACTGAGGTTTCAGGATTGCCGTTGCATACGCCGGGGATCCGCACCTGACATTCGCGGCCGCGTGCCGCTTTGCATAAATTAGCCATGCGCCCTCCTCGCCGCGAGACGCAGCCATTTCTGATCCACCAGGCGGGCGGTGTAGTCCTTGAAAGTCGGGATGTCGGACGGATTAACCTCGGGCTTACGCTTGCAGCGCGCCGGGACGCGGAAGATTTCGTTTGTGATGACGCGGGAAAGTGGGCTACTCATTGCGCTCACCCCAGCGTTTTGCCCATTCAATTTCGAGGCGAGATTTTTCGCTGAACTTGACGTTCTGCTGAGTGCCAAACCAGTAGATAGCCTCAATGACTTCGACCATCTGGCGGACAGTCATCTTACTGGTGCGCTGACCGAACATCACAACGCCACCATCAAGGCCGGGTGCCATGCGCTGCTCTTGCTTTTTGGACTTGGCGACCATAGCGGTGATCAGGTCTTTCCAGTCATCAGAATCGTACTTATTGCCAAACCACGTAACCTGGTCGGAGAGATCTTTAAGCAGCGGCCACATTTTTTTGTTCTGATCGAGTGTGCGGGTCATCTCCTTGATATCGAGAACTAACGGGCGCTTGGCATCCACCGGTAGCTCCCGGATGAAGTTGATAGCGTTTTGCTTGATAGCGTCGTTGACGAGGTGGAATTGCTGCTTCATACGCCACCTCCGATAGGTAACGCAGAATGCAGAAAATCGCAGGTGCATTTCTGCATCTGTGACAAGGTGAGGAGTTCAGATTGTGGTCGCATTTAAGTCCCCTTAAATGCGCAGAAGTCGCAACCGGCTGTTCAGACCGACTGCGACTTAATTATAACATCACTTTTGAAAAATGATTATCAAGAATCACTGCCTACGCTGCCAACTGCTCCCGGTGGATAAACAGCAACTTTCTCTGAACGCCTCGGTAAAGATCGGGGTGTATGCTGTCGCATAGGCCTTTGTATTCAAGTGCTATCTCAAGCTTCTTGAAAAACCAAGCTTCATGGGCTTCCATCGGATCATCGTAGAGACCGAGGAATAGATATTTACCCTTGCTGTCATTGGCCCTGGACATGTATTTACCATGCTGCTTATCCCAGCTTACCCCTATTGGCAAATCCCCTCGTTTACAGTCTCGCCCAACGGTGAAGTTATTCAGCTCTTTAGGAATGTAGACGCATGTTGATGGCCCATAAACCTGATTTCCAGGGATAAGGAGGTCCTTATCGAGATGCCATCCGGTCCTATATCGTGGCTTCCACCAGGCGTAGAAAGCAGAAAACTTATGCCAGGCAGGGTCGAGTGATACCTGAAGATATTGCTTGCGTGCGCTACGATATGATTCGCCGTAACAGCGCTGAAGCATGTTAATCCATGCTGCGTAAGCTCCATGACGAATGATTTTCCCGTCCATAATGCAACCGATACAGAACTCTGCATCGTTTTCGGCTACGTTGTAGATCAACTTCTGCCGCTTCTGTTTTCTCGGCATGGACTCGAGAATGGCGTCAGTTTCGGGTGAGTGCCAAGGCATCACTTCACCTCCGGCTTAGGCGCTGCTGCTATCATCGCTGCCCAGCACAGCTTAGCCCGGTGTGCCGCCTGCTGGCATCCGCTCATGGATTCGTATGCCTCCCAAACATCTGCATCGCTAAAGCTCTCATCTGGCTCTGATTCGAACCCATTGACGATCATGTCTTCAGTCGGCTCAACCGGCACCAGTGCGTAACCATCCGGAATCACCGGAGAGTTGAGTTGTTCGGAATTACCGAACGACTGAAGCATGGCGTTGCGGCAGGCATCTATCACCACTGCCAGACGCTTAGCGAAATGTGTTGCCTTTGGTGTTGGGCATGGAAGCATCAAAATCCAGTCGAGAATCGCCTCAAGCTCTTTCAAGTCAGGCAATACCGGCGCTGGCGGGGCGTTAGTTTCGCTGACAACTCTTTTGACATGCTTAATTAGGCTGCTTTCGTGGTCAATTTTGATAACAGATACAGGCTCCAGCGATGCCAGCAGAGCATCCATTGCCACCATGCCGAGCCCGAACATGTAGTACTGCTCTTTGTCTTCTACCGGGTCATAGTCCTGCTGCCAGCACTGGAATGCATTGCGGAGGTCTTTGGCCTGCTCTCTGGTAATAATGCTCATACTGTCTCCCCCTCCTGATACCGTTCAAACCAGAAAACAACTGGCTTATCGACTACCTCAACCAGACCAAAACGCTCCGCTGTACGGAAATTGACGCTGTATGCTCGCGCGCGATCCGCCTGCGCCGCCACCTGTTCCCGGAATCCTTCAACGGTGAATGTTGCTTTAAACAGATTGCATGGGGCGCAGGCCGGGAACAGATTTTCGATAGCATCATTCTCCGGCCGCCAGAACTCTCCCGTTGCGACTGTACGTCTGGTTCCGTCAGCCTGTCGCTCGCCGAATTCCCACTTACGCAATGCCGCCTCAACGTGGTCAGCGTGCCAGCCTTTTTCCGGCAAATCACACCCACAGTACGCACAGCGTCCGCCGAACTTCATGCGCAACGCCGCGCGCTGCTTTTTGGTAATAGTGCTCATGGGTTAGTCCTCACCCTGGATGGAATTCTTACGGTTTGAACGACACACCAGCGCCCAAAAATTCATTTCGCAAATCAGCGACGCGGTAGTTTCTGCCCGGCGACGAAATCCCAATTTATTAGACTTCCCAACAGAGCGCTTACGCTGGCGCATTACCTTTCTCGTGTGCGCCGCCTGCACTTCCTGCCGCCGATGCTTTGATGCGTAAACACCCTTAGGTGGTATCTTTCGAGCCTGTTTTTGATAAGCCGTTAACAGGTCGTGTACGTCTGTAAATTTAGCCATATCACTCTCCTTTACCGATGCCAGCGGCGCGGATTGCTTTTGCGCACTCAGAAATTGCCTGGTTCCAGACTTCTGTTTCACCCCATAACACGCTCCCTGCGTATTCACCCGGGCAATATTTTTGTGCCGGAAGCGTCACCTCCCGCGCCTCCAGCTCAGCAATCCGCTTCTCTGCGGCTTCCATCTGAGATTTATGCAGCAGAGACTGATGTTTCAGCGCATCCTGTGCCCTCTGGAATTTCATGCCGTAATCAGTGGCTATCTCTTCCAGCTCTGCAACGCGTTTCACCAATCCCTCTACGGGCTCGCCGTTTCTTTCAATCAGCGCCTTCGCCAGACGCTCGTTTTCTGATTGTGAGGCCTCCAGCTCATCCAGCAGAGCCAGCATTCGCTCAGCGATAGCCACTTCGTCAGGGAATTCTTTTTCCCATGCCTCATTCAGCAACTTGCAGCTCACAGGGTTCATGCTGATGCGCTCAACCATGAGGGATGCCAGTTCTTTTGTTTTTGCTGTTACTGCCTGTTTGTCGATGTTGCTCATTGGGCGGCCTCCTGGCGGATTTCATTCGCGAAATCAGCTACGTCATCGGCGCGTTGCCGATATTTCAGGCGAGATGACTCGCTAATGCTAATTCCTGAGGCTGTTTCGTTTGCTATCGCATACCAAGCTTTCGCCAAACGCTCCAAACCCTGCGCACGCACTTCAGCCAGGAAAGCGTCCGCGTATGCGGTATTTAGCCCCTCACGCAGTCTTTTATATGCGCTCAGCATCGCCAGCTCCAGCACTTCACCAGCTCCCGCCTGCTAAACATCAAGCGCCTCCATCATCAGCTTACTGAATGGCGCTGGCTCCACTTTTTTCATAAGCGCATTCTCCGCCGCCAGCGCCGCGCATCTGGCTTCAAGTGCGGCGTAGTCTTCGTAATCAACCATATCGCCTTCAGCACTCTCTACCACGTCGCAATGGCACGCATGCTCATCACAGGACACCCACTCATAACATTTCACGTTCATACCCCTACCCTCCCCCAAACCATCAATACTCGCTTCATCGCCGCGCTGTTGCGGCACTCCTGGCAGATAACGTTTGTGTCCGTCCGCTGAATTAACTTCGACTTGCCCTGCTTCATGCCCGGTATCGTGTCAGGGGCGAAGCGCATTCCGTAGCTGGTAAGGCTGTAAAGGCGCTGGCCGTATTTTCCTTCGCAGCTGATCAGCCCGTCGGCCAGAAGCGTACTCACCGTCCCGGATATCTTTTTGGTGTCCATGCCAATAAGCCCTGCCAGTTTGGCGTTGTTCAACCCTGGGTTGTTGCGCAGGGCTGCCAGCACCTGCTCACGGATTGTTATGGTCATGCTGCCCCCTTGGAACGGTAAGAATCCCAGGTGAATGACAGCGTGCACCCGCCGCCATCGCTCATGCGATCAAGAACGCGCTCGCCGATGAACGCTGCCAACTCTTCTTTGGTCTGGTTGCTGATCAGGATGGTCGGTTTCATCCGCTCGTACCGGGTGTTGATGATTTCGAACATGATCAGCTTCTCGGCTTCGCTGCCGAACTGGACGCCGACCTCGTCGATGATCAACAGGTCCGGGGTGGTGAAGTGCGAAATTACGTCGTTCTCGCAGCGCGTCGCTGTTTTCGACCACGTTGATTTGAACTCACGGGCAATTTTCAGCGCGGTGGTAAAAATTACCGGGCTCTGGTGTTTCTCGATGACATCACGGGCGATCGCCAGGGCAAGGTGGTTTTTACCGGTTCCCGGCTTACCGCACATCACCAGACCACCACCCTGTTTCAGCCGCTCGGGCCACTTCGCGGCATACGCCTGACAAACCCGCAGCGCACGTTCTGACTCCTTGCCAACCGGCTGATAGTTTTCCAACGTGCACGTTACAAAGCGCTCAGGGATTTCGAGCTGGCGCAGCAGGCGATCGATGTTCTGCTGGCGCGTGCGGTCTTCCCAGCGCTTTTTCTCGGCATACAGGAACGCAAGTTCATCACGCAGGCATCCAGGACAACGAGTAGGCGGCGATGGAAGTTTGACCAGGCTATTGGTTAACACGCGTTTGCGCTGTTCGTATTCGCCGTGTTTCTCGCAAATAACCGTTTCGCAGACGATCTCGCAGTTCTGGATTTGCTCAGGCGGCTTGCCGAGAATTTCCAGCATTTTTTCGATAGCGTCGATTTTTTCGAGCAACTCCATACTCAGTCCCTCGCCCATGACGGAATTTCAGTCTGTCCGTAGTCTTTACCAGCGAAGTTCTCAGATACGCGAGACGGAGTGCGCGCAGGCTGTTTGGCGCCTTTTGGTTCAAACAAACCCTGCCAGCCATTCGCGATGCTCTGGTTGATGATTTCTTCAGGCTGATATCCGCTGCACTTGCAACGCTCGAGCAGGTTGATGGCCTGGGTAACCGTCTGCTGAGACTTGATCGGTTTCTTCAGGTCACGACGATAA
>OKVJ01000826.1_pt1 | contig 11312 bp, 10 predicted proteins | sample 1606921 | NCBI WGS metagenome assembly OKVJ01 (sample SAMN03281016, study PRJEB24777) | human gut metagenome | isolation source: fecal sample PR161 from 1 month old female Malay infant, caesarean...
TCACCGTCCGCGAACGTTCGAAGCGCCGCCAGCAGAGCGCGATATCGGTATAAAGCTCGGGCGAGCGCAGCGCGTGGTAGGTGACATTCGGCGGTGAAATGGCCGCCATGGATTTCGGCACCAGCGCGAACCCGCCGCCGGCGGAGACCATGCTCAGGGAAGAGGAAAGCTGCGACGACTGCAGCGCGCGCTGCACGTTTATTCCGGCCCGCTCGCAGCAGCCGTAAACCCGGTCATACAGACCCGGCGCGACCTCCTGCGGGAACAACACCACCGGCGTATCCCGAAGTTCCTCCAGCGCCAGATCGCCGCACGTCGCCAGAGGATGATCGCGATGCAGCGCCACCACCATTGGCTCCCGGTCGAGGATTTTTAATTCGAATACCTTGCTGCTTTCGCACGGCAGGCGCACAAAGGCGATATCCAGTTCACCCTCCGCCAGCATCGTGGTCAGCGACGACATGTTGGCTTCCACCTGGTGAACCTGCACTGCCATGTTCTGCACCTGAAACTGGCGGATCAGGGCGAAGATTTTGGGATGAAAGGCATCTGAACTGGTAATGCCAATTGACAGGCTGCCGTTCAGCCCGCGCGCGATGCCCCGGGCTTTCTCCAGCGCGGCGTCGCTCAGCGCCAGGATCTTACAGGCGTCCTCATAGAAGGCTTCTCCCGCCTCGGTCAGCTCCACGCCCCGCGTCAGGCGCCTGAACAGCGGCGTGCCCACTTCCTCCTCAAGCCGTTTGATCTGCTGGCTCAGAGGAGGCTGTGAAATACCCAGCGCGTTGGCCGCCCTGGTGAAGTGTCGCTCGCGTGCTACCGCGACAAAATAGCGCAGATAACGAAGTTCCATATCAAAAACGTCTCAAACCAGCATGGATTCTATATTGGAACTCTCTGCTGAATCGGGTCAACATTTATTTAACCTTTATAAATAAAGTTGAAGAGGACGAGCATGATGATGCATTCATCTGCATGCGACTGTGAGGCGAGTTTATGCGAGACCCTGCGCGGGTTCTCGGCTCAACATCCTGACAGCGTGATCTATCAGACATCGCTAATGAGCGCCCTGCTAAGCGGCGTCTACGAAGGGGAGACCACCATCGCCGACCTGCTGGCACACGGCGATTTTGGCCTCGGCACCTTTAACGAGCTGGACGGCGAAATGATTGCCTTCAGCAGCCAGGTCTACCAGCTGCGCGCCGACGGCAGCGCCCGCGCCGCGAAGCCGGAGCAAAAAACGCCGTTCGCGGTGATGACCTGGTTCCAGCCGCAGTACCGCAAAACCTTCGACGGGCCGGTCAGCCGTCAGCAGATCCACGACGTGATCGACCAGCAGATCCCCTCCGACAACCTGTTCTGCGCGCTGCGCATCGACGGCAATTTCCACCACGCGCACACCCGCACCGTACCGCGCCAGACGCCGCCGTACCGGGCGATGACCGACGTGCTGGACGACCAGCCGGTGTTCCGCTTTAACCAGCGCGAGGGCGTGCTGGTGGGGTTCCGCACGCCGCAGCATATGCAGGGCATCAACGTGGCGGGCTATCACGAACACTTCATCACCGACGACCGACAGGGCGGCGGCCATCTGCTCGACTATCAGCTTGAGAGCGGCGTGCTCACCTTCGGTGAAATTCACAAGCTGATGATCGACCTGCCCGCCGACAGCGCGTTTTTACAGGCCAACCTGCACCCCAGCAACCTTGATGCGGCTATCCGCGCCGTCGAAAACTAACAGGAGAACTACCGTGAACAGTGAGAAACAGTCACGTCAGTGGGCGCACGGCGCCGATATGGTTGTCGGCCAGCTGGAAGCGCAGGGCGTGAAGCAGGTGTTCGGGATCCCGGGGGCAAAAATCGACAAGGTCTTTGATTCCCTGCTGGACTCCTCCATTGAGATCATTCCCGTACGCCACGAGGCCAACGCGGCGTTTATGGCGGCGGCAGTGGGGCGGTTGACCGGCAAAGCCGGGGTGGCGCTGGTCACCTCCGGACCGGGCTGTTCGAACCTGATCACCGGTATTGCCACCGCCAACAGCGAAGGCGACCCGGTGGTCGCGCTGGGCGGGGCGGTGAAGCGGGCAGACAAAGCGAAGCTGGTGCATCAGAGCATGGACACCGTCGCGATGTTCAGCCCGGTGACGAAATACGCCGTAGAAGTGAACTCCCCGGACGCGATTGCCGAGGTGGTGTCCAACGCGTTTCGCGCCGCCGAGCACGGCAGGCCGGGCGGGGCGTTTGTCAGCCTGCCGCAGGATATTGTTGACCAGCCCGCCACGGGGGCGATTTTGCCCGCCAGCGGTCCCGCGCTGATGGGGCCAGCACCGGAATCCGCCATTAACGACGTGGCGAAGCTTATCGAAAAGGCCAAAAACCCGGTCATCTTACTCGGCCTGATGGCCAGCCAGCCCGCGAACAGCGCCGCGCTGCGCAAGCTGCTGGAAAAAAGCCGTATCCCGGTCACCAGCACCTACCAGGCCGCCGGGGCGGTGAACCAGGAGCACTTCACCCGCTTTGCCGGACGCGTCGGTCTGTTCAATAACCAGGCGGGTGACCGGCTGCTGCATCTGGCGGATCTGATTATCTGCATCGGCTACAGCCCGGTGGAATACGAGCCGTCCATGTGGAACAGCGGCGACGCCACGCTGGTGCACATCGACGTGCTGCCTGCCTATGAAGAACGTAACTACGTCCCGGATCTGGAGCTGGTGGGGGATATCGCCGAAACGCTGAATCAGCTCGCTAACCGTATCGACCATAAGCTTGAACTGAGCCAGCGCGCCTCGGAAATTCTGGTCGACCGCCAGCATCAGCGCGATCTGCTGGATCGACGCGGCGCCTCGCTCAACCAGTTTGCCCTGCATCCGCTGCGCATCGTGCGGGCCATGCAGGACATCGTCAATAACGACGTGACGCTTACCGTCGATATGGGCAGCTTCCACATCTGGATCGCCCGCTACCTCTACAGCTTCCGGGCGCGTCAGGTGATGATCTCTAACGGTCAGCAGACCATGGGCGTGGCGCTGCCGTGGGCCATTGGCGCGTGGCTGGTCAACCCGGGCCGCAAGGTGGTGTCGGTCTCCGGGGACGGCGGCTTCCTGCAGTCGAGCATGGAGCTGGAAACCGCGGTGCGCCTCAACGCTAACGTGCTGCACATCATCTGGGTGGATAACGGCTACAACATGGTTGCCATTCAGGAAGAGAAAAAATACCAGCGTCTTTCCGGCGTCGAGTTCGGCCCGGTCGATTTCAAAGTCTATGCCGACGCCTTTGGCGCGAAAGGCTTTGCCGTGGAGAGCGCCGACGCGCTCGAACCGACGCTGCGTGCGGCGATGGATGTCGATGGTCCGGCCGTGGTGGCCATTCCCGTCGACTACAGCGATAACCCGCTGCTGATGGGCCAGCTCCATCTCAGCCAGATTTTGTGACTTAACATAAGGACAGAGAAATGCAAAAAGTGGCTCTCGTAACCGGCTCCGGCCAGGGGATTGGCAAAGCGATCGCGCTTCGTCTGGTTAAGGATGGTTTTGCCGTCGCTATCGCCGATTACAACGAAGAGACGGCGAAAGCGGTTGCCGATGAAATCACCCGCAGCGGCGGGAAGGCTGTCGCCGTGAAGGTCGACGTCTCTGACCGCGACCAAGTGTTTGCGGCCGTGGAGAAAGCCCGCACCGAGCTGGGCGGCTTCAACGTTATCGTCAACAACGCCGGGGTCGCGCCGTCCACGCCGATCGAATCCATCACGCCGGAGATTGTCGACAAGGTCTACAACATCAACGTAAAAGGGGTGATCTGGGGCATTCAGGCCGCGATTGACGCGTTCCGCAAAGAGGGACACGGCGGCAAAATCATCAACGCCTGCTCCCAGGCGGGGCATACCGGCAACCCGGAGCTGGCCGTCTACAGTTCCAGTAAATTTGCGGTGCGCGGCTTAACCCAGACCGCCGCACGGGATCTTGCTCCGCTGGGGATCACCGTTAACGCCTACTGCCCGGGCATCGTTAAAACGCCGATGTGGGCGGAGATCGACCGTCAGGTCTCCGAGGCAGCGGGTAAACCGCTCGGCTACGGGACCGAGACCTTTGCCAAACGCATTACGCTTGGCCGCCTGTCCGAACCGGAAGATGTTGCCGCCTGCGTTTCATATCTTGCCGGGCCAGACTCTGACTATATGACCGGCCAGTCTCTGCTCATCGATGGTGGGATGGTGTTCAACTAAATTCTAATAAGCTCTGACATGAGTTTTCCCCTGCCCCCGTGCAGGGGCTTTTTTTTGTCTCCTCCGTCATTGTGCATTACACTGCGCGCTGCAAAACTTTAGTCATTACGATCTGACAGGCGGTAACAGCGATGAACGGTACAATCACAACGTGGTTTAAAGATAAAGGCTTCGGATTTATCAAAGATGAAAACGGCGACAACCGCTATTTTCATGTGATTAAGGTCGCGAACCCCGATCTGATTAAAAAAGACGCTGCGGTGACCTTCGAGCCAACCACCAACAACAAAGGCCTTTCCGCCTACGCGGTGAAGGTGATCCCCGAAAGTAAGCACCTCTATATTGCAGGCGAGCGCGTGAAGCTCACCTCGATCAAATCCTTCGTGGTATTCAGCGAAGAAGAGCCCGTTGAGACCAAAATCGACAAAGAGAACGCGGTGCTGTCGGTGGGTCTGCTGATGAACAGCATCAAACCAAAATCCGACAAGAAGCCGGGCGAAATGCGCACGGTGAAGAAGCTGGCGATCACCACCTTCCAGAACACGACGATGATCTTTACCGAAGATGAAATCGACATTGATGCCACGGTGAAGCTGCTGAAGTGATGGTTTGCCGGGTGGCGGCGATGCCTTGCCCGGCCTGCAAAACTTAACCCATTCTGTGCTCGCCCCGTAACATCGCCTCACGGTCAAACACCTTCTGGATCGCCCCGTGCGCCATAAACGCTGCCCGGTCGGACATATGGGCAATCACGTCCGCGTCGTGGCTCACCAGCAGATAGGTCATCTCATGCTCGGCCTTCAGGCGGTTAAGCAGGTTCAGGATTTCCGCCTGCACCGACATATCCAGCGCCGAGGTCGGTTCATCCAGCAGCAGAAGCTGCGGGCGCAGCAGCAGCGCCCGGGCAATGGCAACGCGCTGGCGCTGGCCGCCGGAAAGCTGGTGCGGGTAGCGCCTGCCCGCGTCGGCGGAAAGTCCCACCTGCTGCAGCGCATCCGCCACCTTTTCCGCAACCTGCGTTTCGCCGTGTAGGCTTAACGGCTCCGACAGGGTGCGCGCAATGGTGTGGTTTGGATGCAGCGAGGCCCACGGATCCTGAAACACCATCTGCACGTTGCGGCGAAGCTTGCCTTCAAAGCGGCGCCCTGGCGTTAACGTTTCCCCCAGCAGGGCAATACTGCCGCGCCACTCGCGCTGTAGCCCTGCCAGCACGCGCAGAAGGGTCGATTTGCCGCAGCCGGATTCGCCAATCAGGCTGAACGTCTCGCCTCTCTCTATGCTAAAGCTGGCGGCAGAGACCGCCGTTTTTTCCCCGAAGGTGACCTGCACCTGGTTAACCTCAACGAGCGCCATCGCTGGCCTCCTTCCACGGCTGCGAACGATCGAGCGTCGGCAGCATCTGTCCATAAGTATGGGCGTCTGGACGACAGGTCCACAGGGTGCGCGTGTACGGATGCGTCGCCTGCGGGAGCCGGTTCGCCGCCATCTCATCGACCTTTTCACCCTGATACATCACCAGCACGCGGTCGCAGTGCTCCGCCACCAGCGGCAGATCGTGGCTGATTAACAGCATCGCCATCTGGCGTTCTTCGCACTGCTGCACCAGCAGCTCGAGGATCTGATTGCGCAGGCGGGCGTCCAGCGCGGAGGTCGGTTCGTCGGCAATCAGCACCTGCGGATTGTTGATCAGCGCAATCGCAATCATCACCCGCTGGCCCATGCCCCCGGAAAGCTCGCCGGGATAGCGTGACAGCACGTTCTCGTTCAGCCCGACGGCGCGGATGATGTCGTGAATGCGCGCCGCACGCTCCGGGCGCGTCAGGCGCTGATGCAGCGTGAGCGCCTCATCAAGCTGGGCGGCGACGCTTTTCACGGGGTTTAGGGCGTAGCGCGGGTCCTGCAGGACCATCGCAATCCCGTTGCCGCGCAGCGCCTGCCAGCGGCGGGCGTTCAGGGTCAGCAGATCGTTGCCAAGCACGTTGAGCCGGTTCGCGCTCACGATACCGGGTTTACGCACCAGACCCATCAGGGCGCGGGCGGACATCGACTTACCGGAGCCGGATTCCCCCACCAGCGCCAGCCGCTCGTTGCCAAGCCGAAAGCTCAGGTTGTTGACCACGCGCGCGGCCGGGTAGTCGATATTCAGCGCCTCGACGATAACGCGGTGTTCAGTCATGCTGTGGCTCCAGTACGTCGCGCAGGCCGTCGCCCAGCAGGTTAAACGCCAGGCTGGCAAAAAGGATGGCGCCGCCAGGAATGGCGGCAATCCACCACTGGTCGAAAATCACCTGCATGCCGTCGGAAATCATCGCCCCCCATTCGGCCATGGGCGGACGCGCGCCAAGGCCGAGGAAGCCGAGACCGGCGGCGGCCAGAATAATCCCCGCCAGATCCAGCGCCAGCCGCACAATCGCGGACGGCAGGCACAGGGGCAGAATATGGCCGACCAGCAGGCGCAGGCCGCGGATCCCCATCATCTCCGCGGCGGACAGATAATCGCTGTGGCGCAGGCGCTGAATCTCGCTCCGCGCCTGACGCGCGTAGGCGGGCCAGGTCGTTAAGGCCAGCGCCAGCGCGCCGTTGACCAGCCCCGGGCCAAGCATCGCCACAAACGCGAAGGCGAGGATCAGGCGCGGCATCGACATCACCACGTCGGTAAAGCGCATCAGGATACGCTCCACCCAGCCGCCGTAGTAGCCGGACAAAATGCCCACCAGCAGCCCGGCGGGCAGGGTAATGACCGTCACCAGGGCCACCAGCCCGAGCGCCGGACGGGTGCCGTAAATCAGGCGCGAGAGCAGATCGCGCCCGTAGCTGTCGGTGCCCAGCCAGTGCCGGGCGCCAGGCGCCTCCAGGCGCGCGGCAGCGTCCTGCCAGTTCGGATCAACCGGCGCCAGCCAGGGCGCGAACAGGGCAATAAACACCAGCAGCGCGAGGCCAGTCAGTCCGCAAACGGCGGCAGGGGAGCGGCGCAGGCGGCGTAAGAAGAGATAAAACGGCATCAGCGCACCCTGGGATCGGTCGCCCGCACAAGCAGGTCGGTAAGGTTATTGATCAGCACAAAGCTGACGCCAATCAGCAGCGTACCGCCCATAACCGCGGTCGTGTCTCCGGCGAACAGGGCGGTGGTGAGATAGCGTCCAATGCCCGGCCACGAGAACACGGTTTCGGTTAATACCGCCCCTTCCAGCATGCTGGTATAGGCCAGGGCGATCACCGTCAGCAGGGTGCTGCGAATGTTCGGCAGCACGTGGCGCAGCAGAATGGCCATCTCCCCGGCGCCCTTGGCGCGGGCAAGCAGGATGTACTCCTTGTTCATTTCGCCGAGGCAGGCGGAGCGGGTCAGGCGGGTAATGCTTGCCAGTGAGTAATAGGCCAGCAGCAGGACCGGCAGCACCAGGTGGCTGATGGCGTTGCGGAATGCCTCGCGATCGCCGGAAAGCCAGGTGTCTATCAGCGCAAAGCCGGTGCGCGGCTCGACGGTGAACTGCCAGATATCGTCCAGCCTGCCGGGGCCCACGCTCCACTGCAGCTTCGCGTAGAACAGGGCCAGCATCAGCAGGCCAAGCCAGAAAATCGGCACCGAGTTGCCGAGCAGGGTGAGCGTTCTGATCGCGACATCGAGCGGCGAACCTGCGTAGCGGGCGCACAGCACTCCCGCCGTCACGCCGAGCACGGACCCAATGATTAACGCCAACGTCGCCAGCTCCAGCGTAGCGGGGAAGGCGTGCAGCAGATCCTGCAGCACCGGCTGCCCGGTGGCGCTGGCGGTGCCTAAATCACCGTGGGCGAGATTTTGCAGATAGTGCCAGAACTGCACGGGCAGGGGACGATCCAGCCCGAGCTGGTGGCGAACCTGATAGTACGTTGACTGGCTGGCGTGATCCCCGACGATCTGCAGCACGCGATCGACCGGGGAAAACGCCGAAAGCGCAAACGTGACGAGCAGCAGCCCGAAGAGCGTCAGCAGCAGGGTCAGCAGACCCTGAAGCACGCGGGTGGAAAGATGCGGCATGGGAAATCGTTATCCAGAAAATATGCACGGACGACCCCCTCTCCCACGGGAGAGGGAGAAGGACAAGGGCTACTTCGTGACGCGATCGTACCAGACCATATCCGCGTTCAGTCCCTGCTGATATCCCTTCACGTTATCGCGCACCGCGATCTGGGTTTTGCCCTGATCGACGAACACGTACGGCGAGCTCTGCTGCAGCTGTTCCTGCATCTTCTTGTACAGATCCAGACGCTTCGCCGGATCCGGTTCGGCAACCGCCGCCAGCGTGGCCTTGTTCAGCTCCGGGATTTTCCAGCCGTTCAGACCGGCCACGGTGCTGGACTTCCCGTCGTTCCACGCGAAGGCGCTGGCGTTTGAGTGCGCATCGAAGTAGTCCGGGATCCACAGACGAATCGCCGCCTGATGCTGCTTAGCGCGCACGCGGGCATAGACCTGGCTCCCGGCGGCAGGCAGCAGATCCACCTTCACGCCACCCTGAGCAAAGCTCGCCTGCATCGACTGGGCAATAGTGATAAACGGCGGCTTGTTCTCCACGTCCAGCGTGAAGTGCGCGTCCTTAATGCCCGCTTTGGCGAGGATTGCCTTCGCTTTTGCCGGATCAAATTTAAACGGATTGTCTTCCAGCGCGCCCGGCAGGCCGACCGGCAGGAAGCTCTGGTGAACAAAATACTGGCCTTTCAGCAGGTTCTTCGTGATGCCGTCATAGTCGACCAGCCAGCGTGAGGCTTCCCAGAAGGCCGGGTTGTTCAGCAGCGGATTGGCGCTGTTGCCGGTGTTAAACACCAGGTAATTCTGCTCGGCGGACGGCATGCTCAGCACCTTCACGCCCGGCTTGCCGTCCAGGGCGCTAATCTGGTCTGCACCCAGATCGCGCGCCACGTCCGCATCCCCCTGCTGGATCAGCAGGCGGCGTGAAGCCGGATCGGGGACGTTTTTAATGATGATGCTTTTGAGCTTCGGCGCGCCGCCGGGCGCGGAATCGTTGGCTTCCAGCACGATGGCCTGATGCGGCTGATAGAAGCGCATTTTGAACGCGCCGCTGCCCGCCGAGTGCATTTTCAGCCACGCGTTGCCGAAGTCATTATCCTTCACGTTCGCGGCAACCTCTTTTTCATCGACGATAGAGGCTATCGGCGTGGAGAGAATATTCAGCGCCACCGAGGGGCTAACGTCCGCCGTCCAGTGAAGCTGGAGGGTATGATCGTCCACCTTTTTCAGCTGGCTGGCGATGTTGCTCGCGTCCCAGCCCAGCACGTTGAGGATAAAGGCCGGGGATTTGTTCAGCGTCACGGCGCGGGTATAAGAGAAAATCACGTCTTCCGGACGCAGCGGGTTGCCGGAGGCGAATTTTGCATCGGGTTTAAGCTTGATGGTCAGGGTTTTTGCTGCTGCATCCGCGTCCCAGCTTTCTGCCAGAACCGGCGTGATTTTTTCCGGATTATCGCGGTCCGGCTGCACCAGACGCTGGTACAGGCTCGGCACGGTCTGGATGCTGGAGAGCTCGTTGGCTTCGGCCGGGTCGAGGCTCACGATGTCATCAAGACCCTGAGCAACCACCAGCGTCGTCGGCGGCGTAGCGGCGTGGGTAGCGCCTGAGAGCGCAGCCAGCATCAGTAACGGCAACAGTTTTTTTGTCATAGCGATCCCTGAGAAGAATATATTGTGATTGTTTTATGCTCCGCTACGTTAGGTCGACTCCACATTTCTTCAAAGTCGAAATTCTGCTTTGCTTATGCCATGCGGATATATCGCATGCGGCCTGGTTATTAAACGCCTCTCTTTTCGCCGCCCTTTTAACCTGCTATAACAAAATCCTTACCTTTCAGGGAGTCACCCCCGTGCCCGAAATCAATCAATATGGTCAAACCGTTAACGATCTCGTCCCGGACTGGAAGTGCGCGCAGGTATTAACCCGCACGGCGCTGACCGGGCAGTATTGCCGTCTTGAGCCGCTGGACGCCGGGCGTCACGCGGCGGATCTCTTTGAGGCCTACGCGCTGGGCGACGACAGCGACTGGACGTGGCTTGCCAGCACCCGGCCTGAAAGCGTGGAAGCCACCGCACACTGGGTGTCCGGAAAGGTGATGGATGATGATCTGGTGCCCTTCGCCGTGATGGATTTACTCACTGAAAAGGCGGTCGGGCTGGTGAGCTATATGGCGATCGAGCGCTTTCAGGGCTCGGTGGAGATCGGCCACGTCACCTGGTCGCGCAGGATGAAAGGCACCCGCATCGGCACCGAGGCGGTGTGGCTGCTGCTGAAAAACGCCTTTGACCACAAATACCGACGGCTGGAGTGGAAGTGCGACTCGATGAATACCGCATCGCGCAGCGCCGCGGAGCGGCTTGGATTCGTCTGGGAAGGGCGCTTACGCCAGCGGCTGGTGCGGAAAGGCCGCAACCGCGACAGCGATATGCTTTCTATTATTGATGGCGAATGGCCGCAAAGAGACGCGGAGCTGCGCGCCTGGCTGGCGGCGGCGAATTTTGACGAGGAAGGACGGCAAATAAAGCGGCTTGAGGCGTTTCGGTTATAAGTTTTTATGTAGGGTACAGCCCAACCACGCGGCTAATCCGCGGAAATCGCGATTTCAATCAGGTTGGTTTTTCCGGACTGCAGGCCGCGCGTTACCGCTTCGGCGATATCCGCCGCCTCGGTCACCCGGCAGCAGTGGACGCCCATGGCGGTGGCCAGCGACTGAAAATCGATATGCGGGTTCACGAGGTCCATCCCGATAAAACGGCCCAGCCGCGTTGAGCTGTAGTCGGCCTGGCTCTTCATAAAGTTTTTCAGGATGTTGTACTCCCTGTTATTCATGACGATAAAGGTGACCGGCAGATTTTCGTGTGCTGCCGTCCAGAGTGCCTGCGGCGAGTACAGGGAGGCCCCGTCGCCGATCAGGCAGACCACCGGCTCCCGTCCGCGTCCCAGCGAATGCCCCACGGAGGCAGGCATCCCCCAGCCCAGTCCGCCGCCGCGCATAAAGTAGTAGCGCTGATGCTGCTGGTCAGAGATGAACCGGCGGACATGCCTGGCGGTCGCTATCGCTTCATCAACGATGGTGGTACCCGCCGGAA
>OKVJ01000828.1_pt1 | contig 11308 bp, 10 predicted proteins | sample 1606921 | NCBI WGS metagenome assembly OKVJ01 (sample SAMN03281016, study PRJEB24777) | human gut metagenome | isolation source: fecal sample PR161 from 1 month old female Malay infant, caesarean...
GGGTAAGTGTACAGGTCGGTTCGCTCTCCACACTGTTCAGCGGCGGCGTCAGTTTTGATGTGCCGGACGGCTGGCAGCCGGGTGAGGAAGTGAATCCTAAGACCCTGTTTAAGCTGTTTGATAACCAGAAAAGCACGCAAAATTCACTCTACACCGAATATAAAAGTTATCTGCTGTTCTTCTCCGACTCTGTGCGCGGCCTGTCTCCGGGCGCACCGGTGGAATTCCGCGGTATCCGTCTCGGTACAGTGGCACAGGTTCCGTTCTACGCCAAAGGGCTGGGGCAGACATTTGATCAGGATTTCCGCATCCCGGTCCTGATCCATATCGAGCCCGAGCGTTTCGAGAAAGATGTAGGTAAAGATTTCAAACTGGCACAGGAACTGGAAACCGCATTACAGCAGGGGCTGCGCGCCTCACTGAAATCCGGTAACTTACTGACCGGCGCACTGTATGTTGATCTCGATTTCTACCCGGATCAGCCGGCGTGGAAAGCACCGATGAAAATTGCGGATTATGACATTCTGCCGACCACCAGCGGTGGCCTGGTTCAGCTGCAGCAAAAAGTACTGGCGGCGCTGGATAAAATCAACGGCATGCCGATTGAACCGATGATGAAACAGGCGACAGAGACACTGCGTGCCAGCGAAAAAACCATCGCTGAAGCACAGAAAACACTGTCTGAGCTGAATGTGTTACTCAGCAGCAAAGAGTTCAAAGCGCTGCCGAAAGATATGCAGACCACGCTGCGTGAACTGAACCGCAGTATGCAGGGTATCCAGCCGGGGTCACCGGCGTACAACAAACTGGTTGATGATATGCAGCGTCTGGATCAGGTTCTGCGTGAATTACAGCCGGTACTGCGTACCCTGAATAACAAGAGCAATGCTCTGGTCTTTGAAGCCGCGCCGCAGGCGGATCCGCAACCTAAGAAGGCGAAGAATTAAGATGAAGAAACTGACAAAAGCACTGGCATTCCTGGGCGTTTTTGTACTGGCGGGGTGCAGCAGCACCCCGGTGAAACAGTATTATCAGTTACCAGTGGTGGCTGCGGACAGTAGCAGTGAACAGACCAGCTTCCGCAGTAACGGCAGTGACAACCGCCACCCTCAGTTATGGATCCAGCGTATCACGCTCGGGGATGTGCTGGGAAATGCCGGGATTGTCTATCAGACCAGTGATGTGGAATACAACATCGGCAGCACTAACTTATGGGCCGGTCCGCTGGAGCAGCAGTTGCTGGAAGTAATGACGACGGAACTCAGTCAGGCACTGCCGGACAGACTGGTTTCGGTGCAGCCGCTGGAAAGTAAACCGGATACCCTGACTGTCACTGTCACCGGTTTCCACGGCCGTTATGACGGCAAAGTGATTGTGGCGGGCAGCTGGATTTACACCCACGGTGACGCGGTTATCCGCCACCCGTTTAATCTGGTACTGGAACAGGCGGAAAACGGCTATCCGGCGCTGGTACGTACGCTGGGGGAAGGCTGGGCGCAGGTATCAAAATCGGTGGCTGACGAGCTGCGTAAGTAATTGCTGGTTTACTCTCTGCACCGGATGTGCAGAGAGTAAATTGTCATCAAAATGACAAATTTGTGAAACACGCCACATTAATCCGCTTAATCTGCTGATCGCTAAAACGATTCTTATTTCGTCTGAAACATCCTTCTGAATACCTTTACGGTCCCCTGAAAACTAATAATCTGATTACGCTGGTAAAATAACAGCCCTGTTTTTATTGTGTATTTTTATGAAAAGCGGAACTGACACACCCTGAACCTTCTTTACTTGCAAACTCCGGCCCGAAAGCGTATTTCTATTATGGGTTGAATAAAAATCAACCTGTTTTCAGCACTGAATAACATGAGGGAAGTAACGGCATGAAAAGACAAAAGCGTGATCGTTTAGCCAGAGCATTAACCAAAGGTTATCAGGCGGGTATTTTAGGACGTTCTAAAGAGAGTTGCCCGTATCTTAAAATTGACGAACGTTCTCATTGGTTGGGAGGCTGGCGCGAGGCCATCGATAAAAGGGCGGTCATTGCGTAACCCGGTTTGAAGGATAAAAAACCTCCGTACAGCGGAGGTTTTTTACGGATAACACCAATAACACCACGGCAGGAAAGATTAAAACGCGCTGGTGTCTTTGAAAAGACCCACTTTCAGATCTGTTGCAGTGTAAATCAGTTTATCATCAACAAAGACTTCGCCGTCACCGATGCCCATGATCAGCTTGCGGTTGATCACACGCTTGAGGTGGATGCGGTAGGTGACCTTTTTCGAGGTCGGCAGTACCTGGCCGGTAAATTTCACTTCACCCACACCCAGTGCACGGCCTTTCCCTTCGCCGCCCAGCCAGCCGAGATAAAAACCGACTAACTGCCACATGGCATCCAGGCCCAGACAGCCCGGCATGACCGGATCATTGACGAAATGGCAACCGAAAAACCACAGCTCAGGTTTGATATCCAGCTCAGCTTCGATATAGCCTTTATCAAAATGCCCGCCGGTTTCGCTCATTTTAATGACGCGATCCATCATCAGCATGTTGCCGGATGGCAGCGGCGGCCCGTCTTCACCAAAGAGTTCGCCCCGTCCTGAGGCTTCAAGTTCTTGCTTTGTGTAGGATTCTTGTTTTGCGACCATAACTCAATCTTTGCCTTGTTTATCAGATAGGCTACACAATAGCTTACACTTGTACGCTGAACAAGTCCGATCAGATAAAAATTGTGCTATTTCCACCAGCGGGAAAACCACGAATTTCTTGGTTTATCCTGATTGTTCGCCAGGAAAATCCGATCCTGAATTATAGCTAACAGGTGTTCTCCGGACGGATTACCTTCCTCTTCATAGTACGGCATATTCATCAGGTGTGAGGCCGCCTGAGAGACGTGGCCTGCTGTCCATATGTGGAATTCACCCTGACGTACCGCTTCAACCACATCATCTGACAGGACCAGGTGACGCTCGTTGGAAGCCGGGATAATCACACCCTGTTTGCCGGTCAGCCCTCTGGCCTGACACAGACGGAAGAAGCCTTCGATTTTTTCATTTACGCCGCCGATGGCCTGCACAAATCCGAACTGGTCAACAGAACCGGTCACGGCAATCTGCTGGTCAACCGGCTGCCAGGAGAGGGCGCTGATAAGTGCGCACAGCTCAGCCAGAGAGGCGCTGTCACCATCCACTTCGCCGTAGGACTGTTCAAAGACCACGGAGGTGGAGAACGGGAACGGCTGCTCCAGTTTAAGCTCTGCAATCAGGTAAGCCTGCATAATCATCATGCCCTTGGCGTGAATATTACCGCCAAGCTCTGATTTGCGCTCCACATCAACAAATTCACCATCACCGATATGTGCCACACAGGTGATACGGGAGGGCTCTCCGGTCGCTTCCGGGTGTCCCGGATACTGCAGAACGGACAGTCCGTTGATCTGGCCGACAGCACTGCCCTGAGTCTGGATATACACCTGACCCTGAAGAATCTCATCCAGCCCGCGATCGGCCAGATAGCCGTGGCGCCAGCTGCGGTTGTCTTTGATTTTGCGCAGCGCTTCTGCGGTGATGGTGTCCGCAGGCAGCAGGGTGGCGGCATCGCGCAGCAGAGTGGTCAGCCATGTCAGGTCGAGCGGCAGGGTCCTTTTATCTTCCTGAAAACGCATCCCCTGACGGAGCAGCTCATACCAGCCGTCAGCACTGAGCGGCGGCAGCTGATTTTGCTTCAGCAGCCCGTTGACAAACTGACACCAGACGGTCAGCTGTTCTGTTTCTTCCAGCTGACAATCAAATTCATATTCGCCGTACAGCGCTTCTTCGCTCAGTTCCGGCTCGGAGAGCATAAACTCATCCAGACTCAGACGATCGCCCACCACGATGACCCGCAGGTCGAGCGGCATGCTGTCAACCGGGAACGGCAGCGGATGCTGTTCGGTGTGTGCCAGCCAGTCAAAACGCTGTGCGCAGACCATCTGCTTTAAACGCAGCCACATCAGCGGCTGTGCGAGCAGGCTGCGCAGTGACATGATCAGAAAGCCGCCATTAACCTGATGAATAATACCGGGCTGCAACTGCACATGCTGGTGATGGGTATAGACCTGGCCGAACAGCTGCTCCGGCTCTGTCCAGTCACAGACAGCAAACGGCTGCACTGCACTGAAATGGCCGTTATCCGACGGTGTAAAGACAAACCTGTGATTATCGAAATGGTATTCACCGCCCATAGTGCGCTTTTGCCGGGTTCTGACTTCCGGCGGCAGTAATTGCGCTATGGTATTCAGGTAACACTCGCTTTCGTCACTTTTGACCAGCATAAAACGGCGTTTTGCCGCCGGATGGCTGAAAAGTGACAGGCTTTCCTGTAAACGCGGCTGCACGATATCAGCCTGCTGAGCAGGCAGTTCAGAAGCGGTTTGCAGGATGGTGTGGTAACTGTTTTCATCAGGCAGTAATGCCTGCCAGGTCAGCTGTTTAATATTCACTCGGTATTGTCTGCTTTTGATAATGTCGGATTTAATCGTTGCGGCAGGATCTGGTGCTCTCCGCAGTGTGCGGTTATCAGCACCGCCTTTGAATAGTAACGAAAATAGCGGGACATTGTAGCGCGTAAGCAGGCCGGATAGCTATCCTCGCGGCGTTTATTTTTACCCGTTCTGAGCGGAAAGAATTGTGCAGAGGAGCGGTTTTTTACGGGGAATATTGCTATGCTTATGTCAGTGTTACCCTGTCACTGAGAAAAATCATGAAATATCAGCAACTAGAGAATCTTGAATGTGGCTGGAAGTGGGCATATCTGGTCAAAAAACACCGCGAAGGTGAGGAAATTACCCGTTATACGGAAAAAAGCCGGGCTGAGGAAGCGGTGGCGCAGTTACTGAAACTGGAGTCACATCCGGTAAAAGTGACGGTGTGGATACAAAAACATATGGCACCGGGACTGGCGAACCGGATGAGTCAGACTATCCGTGCACGGCGCAAGCGGCATTTTAAGGCAGAGCAGCAGCATACCCGCAAAAAATCGGTTGATCTGGAGTTTCTGGTCTGGCAGCGGCTGTCGGCGTTATCACAGCGGCGCGGCAGTACCTTATCGGACACGATTGTGCAGTTGCTGGAAGATGCGGAGCGCAAAGAAAAGTATGCGACGAAGATGACATCGCTGAAGGAAGATCTGCAAAGCCTGCTGGGAACAGACAAAAAATAAACCCCATCCGGAGATGGGGTTTATACAATTCATTGCATTGTGCAATCGAATCGCATCATGCAACCGAATTCAGAACTTACTGAGCAGCCTGCTGAGAGACTTGTTCAGTTACACCCTGGATTTCGATTTCAACACGACGGTCTGGAGCCAGACATTCGATCAGAGCAGCGCGCTGTTTGATATTGTCACATTTGTTGCCAGTAACAGGATCTTCTTTACCGCGGCCTTCTGCACGGATGCTGCCGGCCGGGATGCCTTTAGCGACCAGGTAATCTACAACGCTCTGTGCACGTTTCTGAGACAGTGGCAGGTTGTAGTTCTGGGAACCGATGCGGTCAGTGTAACCGATAACCAGGACGTTGCCCTGAGTCGGGTCGATTGACGCCAGTTCGTTGAACAGCTGGTTCAGAGCTTCCTGACCTTCAGCTTTCAGAGTAGATTTGTTGAAGTTGAACAGAACGTCTGAACGCAGGGTGAAACGTTTGTTCTCAACAACTGGTGCAACAACCGGAGCTGGTTCTGCAACTGGTGCAGCAACTTCATCCTGGCCGAAACGGTAAGCAACACCAACACTCAGCATGCCGTTATCAGGACGTGCCATGGTGGTTTCTTTATCGCCGATGTTGTTGATCCACTGATATTCTACGCGAGCTGCGATATCACGGGTGATTGCATACTCAGTACCCAGTGCGAACAGCGGAGAAACGCCAGTGTCGTTATCTTTGATACGCTCACCGTTGTAAGATGCGGTTGCGTCTGCACGCCATACCATTGCACCCAGACGGGTATAAACGTCTAAGTCATCCATTACCGGATAGCTCAGTTTGGTAGTCAGCTGAACGCCCTGTGCTTTGAATGCGCCGTTGTTACCGTCGCCTTTGTAAGGCATACGACCTAACCAGTCATAACCTAATTCAAAGCCCATGTACTGGTTGTGCTGATAACCAGCATAGATACCAGCGCCGAGCTGATCTTTATGAACCGGACCAGTGTTGCCTAAGCTTTCACCGTCAAAACCAGTACCGGTGTTCTGATACTGAGACCAACCTAATTTACCACCGGTATACCAGGTATTGTCTTTTGGAGCTGCCTGCGCAACGCTTGCGAAAGCTGCCACTGCCACTGCTACTGCGATAGCTGTCTTTTTCATTTTACGCCTCGTTATCATCCAAATTGGCTCTGGCTTAATAGCCTTATTATCGCCTTTGGTTTTTAAAAATAGTCAGGGATTATGTGCGCTATTTAGTAAATAGCTCCCAACAGGGAATTTTAAGCACTACCTTAACGGTGTAAAGTCTACAGCGAACTATAAAAGTTACAAGCCTGTCCTGCGGAATTCGACTAAAAAAATGTAAAAAACTGTACTGATTCATAAACATACAAAATAGTCAATTTCTTTGGATATTTGGCTTAACACGTTGAAATAGTGTAATTTTATTAACCAAGCAGAGCAAATGATACGGGCATGTAAAAAACTCTGAGAATATTCTTAATTTTCCTTAATGATAAGGGAAAGAGTGAATTTGTAATGTATTCAGTTGTCGTGCAACAGGTGCACTGTCATGATGCCATTCCTGCGGACGCATAATAAAACCGAGGCAGCCGCCCTGTTCCGCAGCGCGCTGTAACCGGGCATTTTCCTGCTCAGTCAGTACCGGCAGCCAGCCCAGAACCACACTGTAGTTACCGCTGGCGAGTGCTTTCTCCATAGCGGCAACACTGTTGATCGCCGGGATGCGGGACAACTGCATGATTTTATCACCCGGCAGCTGATTCTGCGATAACCAGGTGCGGTTAAGTTTTGCACCCGGAGAGAGCCATAACAGCCAGCGGGACTCCCCGGCAAGCTGACGTAATAAAGGAAGCAGAATGTGGGTCAGGACGATATCATTATTGCGATAAACCAGTTCGCTGACCATTCCGTTCAGACGGCGTTCCCCCGCAAGGGCGGGTGACACAGATGCCGGTGTAACAGGGACGTATTCCCGGGTTGCCTGCTGGCGCATAGTTAACCTCACATAGTGATACTGTATATGTGTACAGTATAATCCAATTCCGCTCAGATCAAGTAAATTTTTTCCATACAACTCGCAAAATTCAGGTTTGCCGGATACAAATACGAATTTATCGTTGGCAATCGGGGAAACATTCCTTATTTTGTGGCGACAGCTGAGCTCAGTCAGGGAATGACACAACGATACGTTTAACCTGCTTTCAAAGGACTGATAATATGAAGGATTATTTGAAATTGTCAGATGTTCAGTTTGATCGTCTTCAACACAGCACACAGCCGTTCGGCCGGATCCGCCTGAAATCACAGTTCGGGTGTATGGGATTATCCATTGACCGGGTCACTTTCGCACTGATAGCCAACAGTCAGCTCTGGCTGAAAAGCACAGAGGCCACCCGCGAGCTGTTCTGCCGGCTGGAACTGAGTGACCGGTTTACTTATCCCAAACGGATCCTGCCGATGCGGATTAATTATTACCGTGTTCCGGATGCGGTATGGCAGTGCCCTCAGCAGTGTGAGTTCCTTTTTTACCAGACCTACCTGCATGCACGGGAACATGCACAGTCACAGCAGCAACTGCCGTCGCGGATTAAAGATCTGCCGAATGTGGACAGAGCTCTGGAACGCCGCTTATGGCAGGCGGGGATCCGCCGCGTGGATGACCTCTATTTACTGGGGGCCAAAGCGAGCTTTCTGAAGGTCAAAGCCCGGCCGCAGAATGAGCTGAAATTGCTGTTTGCCATCGCGGGAGCTATTGAGGGGTGCCACAGTGCAGTATTACCGAAAGCACTGCGGGAGGATCTTATTCACTGGCATGGCCGGCTGAACTAAACAGCACAGGTATCCCGGGGAAATGTTTTCCCCGGGAAGACATCAGTTGTCCGGTGTTTCCTCTGCAGCAGTCTGTTTTTTGCGGCGGAACCGCCCGGCGGAAGGCTGCAGATTATGCTCTTTATCATTGATCTGCCTGATAAGCCCGGTAATGTCCGGTGTCAGGCTGAGTAAAAGACGGATCTGCTCCAGCACCAGCTGCTCGGTGCTGTTATTATCACAGGTACATTTATCCAGACGCTGTGCGAGCGCATCTGAAATAGCCTGAATCTGCAAATCTTCCCGGTGCCCTTTTTGCAGTGCGGTCTCGATATAGCGGATGGCATCATTCAGCAGACGCAGAATAGTATCATCCGTGAGTTTGGTACGGTGGGCCCCGAGCGCGGAAATATAACTGAGCAGCGTGTGGTTGAGACAGAGCAGGCGGAACGCCTCATCCTGTGATGTGCGGTAACTGCTCGGCTCTGAGGACATGTTCGCCACCACAGAGGCAAACTCCCCGTCGCTGATATGCGCATCACGGCGGGCAACCCGGTACTCCAGGCTGTCAGTTTTACCGTTGTAATACTGCTGCAGGATTTGCTCCAGATAACGGCCGTTTGCCTGCATGGTGCGGTCAATCACCAGCGGCAGCTGACGGTATTTCCAGTCCGGCCAGATATAACTGACAGCAAACCAGGCGAGTCCGCAACCGATCAGGGTATCAATAATACGGTGAATGGCGATATCAAACCCTTCACCCAGCAGGTTAAAACTGAACAGCACCAGCAGGGTGATAAAAATGGTGGCCTGGGCGTACTGACTGGTGCGGAACACAAAGAACATCAGCCCGGACAGCACCATCAGAATAAGCTGTCCCTCATAAGACGGCACAAAATACATGATCGGCAGGCCGATAAGGATCCCGGCGAGTGTCCCCACTATACGCAGCATCAGGCGGCGCCGTGTGGCACTGTAGTTCGGCTGGCAGACAAACAGGCTGGTCAGCATAATCCAGTAACCGCGGGTCAGATCGAAGGTCAGGATAATAGCATAGCCGGCACACAACAGCAGCGACATCCGGATAGCATGGCGGAACAGGGCAGAGCGCGGTGTCAGGTTCTGCCGGACACGCGCCCAGATATCACGCAGTCCCTGTAAGTTTTCGTTGGACAGCCGCGCATCTTCCTGCATCTTTTCCGCCGGAAGCTGAGTCTGCTCTGCGGTCAGCCCTTTAAGCTGGGAATCGACACCGCGCAGGTTGGTCAGCAGATGGCGCAGAGCCATGACACTGCTGTTGCCGGGCTTTTGCTGCTCCAGCAGGTTGAGGGAGTTTTCCAGATAAGAAAATGTCCGCTCAAAACGCGGGTTATGGTGATATTTGCGGCGCTGCAAAATGGCCTGCGCAACAGCGGCGCAGGCGTGTCCCTGCATGGTCATCAGCCGCTGAAAGCGGAACATAATATCGCTGTAACGCAGTTCATTGCTTAAATTCTGATACTGGATATGAGACGAACTCGCCCGCTCGTGAATATCCTGGGCAACAAAGTAATAATGAAGGGCATGGCGGGTACTGCGCTGGCCGCGATCGCCTTTAAGGCGGGAAAACAGGGTCATTTTTGCCTGATGCATGGCTTCCGTCAGTGCACTGTTTGCCATTGCCAGTTCAAATACAGATTGCTGATAATCTTCTTCGATATCCGGGTCAAACAGGTTTGCTTTTGCCTCCAGGTAATTGGAGAGCTGCATATAATAGCGGGCCAGATTATCCTGCAGCGGGCGGACAGGGAAAAACAGGTGCCCGGTCAGGGTCAGCAGGTTATACCAGACTGCGCCGGTCAGCAGTAACAGCGGTTGCTGATACCAGTCATCAAACAGGTTTTTACCCAGCATAGTGTAAATCGCGATCAGCAATGCCCCGAAAGCAATGGTGGCGTAACACTGCCCGAGCGCACCCAGCAGAATAAACCCGCTGGTTGATACCGCAAGACCTGCCATAAACAGGAGGTGGTGGTCATACAGCAGTTCAATAGCCGCAGACGCGACAAAGAAAGAGATCAGCGTGATAAACAGATTACGCAGACGCCCGGCGAGCCGGTCATCCAGGTCTGTCAGTGCGGCGGCCACCATCCCGAGTGTCAGGGCAATGGTGACTTTCGGCGGCATGTGCAGCAGCCACGGCACCAGCGTGGCACCTGTCAGCGCAATCAGGATGCGGAAATAATAAAGAAAATGGCTGTTATAAATATACCGGCTGAAGCCGAGAAACGCTGCAAGCACAATAACCTCAATGAGTCAGAAATACCCTTAACGGGAATTTGGCAGTAAACTAATTGTGTCTTTCCTGTAATATGGCAATGGTATGGCGCTGGCATACGTTTTACCACATCTGGTTTTATCACATATTGATTTCAATCTTGTAACGGTGCGGAACACATGGAATTAAAATCAACACAAATGGGGCAGACACTGGCCCGGCATCCTTACAACCGCGTGCGGTTACTCAACGCAGGTATCGAAGTCAGCGGGGCAAAACACCGGTATGTTATTCCTTTCAATGAGTTAATCAATATTCAATGTAAACGCGGTATCGTCTGGGGCGAACTGGAATTTGAACTGCCGGATGAGCAGGTTGTGCGTCTGCACGGTACCCAGTGGCAGGAAACTCAGGAATTTTATCAGTATCTTACCGATATCTGGTCGCGCTGGAGTGAAGAGATGAGCGTGGTCAGCGCGGGTGTGCTGGATAAACAGGTCAGTGAAGTTAAGTCAGTGATTCAGGCCGACCGCTGGCTGACACAACCGGATAGTCAGAAACTCCGTGACAACATTCTGCACGCCTTTGCGGCACTGCCGCTGCCCCGTGCGCGTCTGGCCGGTTTTGACAACTGTGCACAGTCTTATCAGTTTTGTCTGGACTGGCTCAGCCACACCGATGAAAAACGCCGTCAGCGCAACCGCGAATGGACACAACAATGCCTTGAAACGTATGCTGATTTCTTTGCCAATGTGGAATCCTCTCCGCTTAATACCTCGCAGAGTGAGGCGGTGGTCAATGGTGAACCTTCCGTGCTGGTACTGGCGGGGGGCGGGAGACGGGAAACAACCGGGCGGGTGGGCGGGGGAGGGCGGGGGGTGGGGCGACAGCGGGCGGGGCCGGGGCGGGGGGCGGTGGGGCCCCTCGGGGGGCAGGCGGGGGGGGGGGGGGGTGTACGGGGACGGGCCCGTGTGGACCCACGAGGGGGCCGCCTGTAAAACGTTAACTGCCCCGCGCATGCATCTTCATCG
>OKVJ01000836.1_pt1 | contig 11221 bp, 6 predicted proteins | sample 1606921 | NCBI WGS metagenome assembly OKVJ01 (sample SAMN03281016, study PRJEB24777) | human gut metagenome | isolation source: fecal sample PR161 from 1 month old female Malay infant, caesarean...
ATATAAAGTTTAGGAGGTATCAATTAATGCAAACAATTGAAAGAGAAAGAAGATTAACATCAAATCAAAAATTTATGGTATTTATGCTATCTATGACTATTTTTGGTCTTGCAGATTTAGTAACTCAGATTCTTCCAGAATTATCAATAGGTTTTATAGAAATAAGAGTACCGTATTTTGCATTTATAGCAATTACATTGGCAATATTATTTGATCCATTTACTGTAGCCATTGGTTCGGCATTTGGTGCTGTAATATTTGGTGGATTGTTAATGGGGAACTTTGGGGGCGTAGGAGAAATTGAAGGATTTTTACAATTATCTGTAGCAATATTTCTTGGGGGAATGGCTGTATCTAATCCTTTAAATAAGGTGCAAGTATTTATAGCATCATGCATTACGGTTGGATTTGATAAATTTGTAGGTGGATTAGTAGATGTAGCAAAAGTATTAATTGGTCTTGAAGGTTTAGAACCTGTATCTGGACTTCCAGAAAGTATTTTTATAATTCAAGGAGTAGAATTTTTAAATGACTTCATACTTGCAGGAATTATATTTGGAGCATTTCCAGCAATGTACTTAGTACCTAAGTTATATGGAAAAATTGAACCACTATTAGGTATGAAGCCAAGAAAAGAAATGCCTAAAATGGAATGGAGCAAAATATTAAATGTAAAAGTAATTTTAGTATCTATTATTCTTGGTTTGATATCAGCTGGAGCTGCATTCTTAAGTGAAATGGATATAAATATAATAGAATTTGAATTAGGATTTGAAGAATTATTAGGTGGAAATTTTATATATGTAGCAATTATTATTTCAGCAGTATTATTATTTGGAATATGGAGGTATTGTACAAGCAAAAGAAAAGAACGTACAAATTAATTAATTAAATATTTTAATTAATCACCATGTAAATTTTTAATTATAAGTTGGATTTTACATGGTGATAAAAATTATTTGGGGGATATGAATTTAATGTTAAAGTTAGAAAATATAAGTTTTAAATATCCAGGTCAGAAAGAAAATACACTAAATGATATATCATTAGAAATAAATGAAGGTACTTTTTTAGCTATAGTTGGTTCAAATGGTAGTGGAAAATCAACTATGTGTAAGCTGTTTAATGGTATAATACCTAATTTTTTTGTGGGAGATTTAGAGGGAAATATTTTTGTTGATGATATTGATACATCTAAAAGCAATGTAGCAAAATTATCTTCAAAAGTTGGATATGTTTATCAGGATTTTGAAAATAGTATAGTAAGGCCTAGTGTATTTGATGAAGTGAGTTTTGCTGCTTTAAATTATGGCATTGATGATTATAAAGAAAGAGCCCTTGAAGCTCTAAAAATATTAGATTTAGAGTATTTAAAAGATGAATATATATGGCAGTTATCGGGTGGTCAGAAGCATTTAGTTGCGTTAGCAAGTGTTGTTGCAACTAAACCCCAATATATAATAATCGATGAACCAGTAGCCCAGCTTGACCCACATCATGCAAAACAAACTTACGAAAAGCTGAAAGTATTAAATGAAGAACATGGAGTAACAATTATAGTAATAGAACATCATACTGAATTTATAGCAGATTATTGTAAGGAAGTTGTTTTGCTTAACAAGGGAAGAATTCTTTGGAAAAAATCAGTAAAAGATGCTCTGAATTCTGTAGATGATCTTATGGCATCAAACATATTTCCACCACAAGTAACTCAGGTGGCATATGCATTATCTAAAGGTGAAACTGGAAACCTTCCAATATGTTTAAATGAGGCTGAAATATTTTTTGAAAAAATAAAAAATAATACAGGAAGTTTAAGAGAAAATCAATTGTATACAGAAAAGGAAGAAACAGTATCGTTTAATGATGTTATTGCTGGGTATAAAGATTATAGTAAAAATAACAAAATAGTGATTGATAATATTAATTTGAAACTTTTAGAAGATGAGAGAATAGCTATAGTTGGAAACAATGGAGCTGGTAAGTCAACTATATTGAAATTAATATCTAAATTAATTAAGCCATCAGATGGAAATGTGAAAATTAGGAATAAAGATATAGCAGACAAGTCGCCAGAAGAAGTATGTAATTCAGTTTCATATATAAATCAGAATCCTGAAGAAATGTTTATAGATGATTCTATTGAAAAGGATGTTGCATATTTCCTAAAGGCAAGAAAGAGAGAAAACTATGAAGAAATTGTTGAACAGATTTTAAAGGAACTTGGATTATTTGAAATGAAAGAAAAAGATCCAAGATTATTATCTGGAGGTCAACAAAGAAGAGTATCTCTTGCTATAGGCATGGGCATGACACCAGAAATAATACTGCTTGATGAACCTACTGCAAGCCTTGACATATCTTCAAGAAAAGAATTACTTAAAATTCTAAAATTATTGAATAAGTATATTAAAACTTCAATAGTAGCAACTCATGATATGCAGCTTGTTGCAGACTGGGCTTCTAGAGTTATTGTTGTAAATAAAGGAAAGATTATTTTTGATGGTACACCACAATCATTGTTTAAGAGAAAAGATATTTTAAATACAGCTAATCTTGTTCCACCACAAATAGTTGAACTAAGCAGAATTTTAGGCCTTGAAGAAATTAGCCTTAGAGTTGATGATATTTTAAATTATATAAATATTACGGAGGAAAATAACTATGAAGCTAGTTGATAATATGACTGAATTTTTGACTGTTGAAAATATTAAATTTGAAATAATGAGAATAGCTTATGGCAATCCCAATTCTATTTTGTCCAAAATAGATGCTAGGGTAATTATAATATGGTATTTATTTTTTAGTTTAATACCTTGGTTTATAAGTGATATACATATATTACTTTCATTGTTTGTTTTAACAGTAGCTTTTAGTTATTACAGTAGAATAAGTTTATTTGTAGTTATATTGTTAGCTTTAAGTTTTATTACAGAGAATATAACAGTAAGTATAATGACTTTATTTATGGGTGGAAGTAAAGATGTGTTTATGGCCATGTTTATTGTTTCATTAAAGCTTTTGATAATATCATTATCTACAGTTTGTATATTTACAAGCATGGATCCTGAAATTTTAAGTGATGCATTGATTAAATTTGGTCTTCCACCAAAGTTTGGTTTTGGTATATCATATGGATATAGAATGATACCAATACTTATTGATGAATATAACAGTATTTTTAATTCCTTTAGATTACGAGGTAAAAGACCTGAAAATAAAAAGTTCTTTGGTGCAAACATTATAGCATATTATCTTAAGATTTTAATGAAGTCATTTTATCCAATGATTTTAAATACTGCAAAAAGAGTACGTAGTACAGTTGAAGCATTAGAAACAAAAGGATTTAGTGAGAGTGCAGAAAATCCAAAGGTGAAAAAATTAAAACTTTCTTATATGAGAATAAAAAAGAATGATTATATATTTATAATAGTTTCTACAACATTAGTTATTTTAACAATATGTATTGGAAATCTATTTTAGGAGGAATTGATGATGAATATAGATTTTCATGTTCATGGTTTATTAAGTAAAAAATCTAAATTTGATGAAGAGTTATTTTTACAGGCTATAGAAAATGCAAAGGAAAATGGACTAAATGCTTTTGTATTATGTGAACATTTTAATGCAAAGGATATTTATAGCATCCAAAGTTACTTAAGAGAAAATTATGAATATGAGTATGATAGATATATGGTAAATGATTTTTCTGTCTTTATTGGTATGGAGATAGATATTAAAAATGGAGGACATGTTATATTATGTGGAAACAGAGATAACATAGAAGAAATTAGAAAGAAATTAGAAGATTATATTACAAAACCAAATTTTATTGATTTTGAAGAATTATTAGATATGGGTGAAAAATATGAATGCTTAATGATTGGATCTCATCCCTATAGAGAAACACATAAATTATATCTTCAACCAAAGGAATTACTAAAAAGGCTTCATGCTTTAGATTTAAATGCAACAGACATACATTCAAGAGGATTAGAAATTGTTGAAAATGAAGTTAAAAATTTATCACAGGAACTTAATATTTCATATGTAACAGGTAGTGATAGTCACTATCCAATTCAATTAGGATCTGTAAGAACTATATTCAATAAAAATATATCCACAGTCAAAGAATTAATAAATCTAATTAGAGAAAATAAGTATAAAGTTGAAGTTTCTAAAGCTATAGATTTGAAAGTCTTTTCAGCTAAAATTACTAAACAATATATTAAAGAGAAAATAATAGAATTAGATAATAAAAAAATAGATATTTAACTATAAATTATTCACCAAATACATTTTATATAGAAAGCATTCTAATTAAAATGTATTTGGTGAATTTTTTGTTTATATATTAAGCTATATGAACTTTAGAGAAAAATTATAATAAATATAAATTTTCATTGTAAATTATATAAACTTTACAAAAAATAAGTCGAATATATAAATAATATGGAAATATAGATAATATTTATTTATAAAAAAAGGATATTAAAGGAGAAATACTAGTGAAAAAAATAATATCATGTACATTAGCAGCTTCTGTAGCAGGAACATCTTTAGCAACAATTAATCCTAAAGATGTACAAGCTATAGAGAACAATCTAGATTTATCTAATTCAATTAATGATGATTTAGTTAATGTTGAAATCGAAAATACAGAAGAGATTATTGAAGGTGAGAGTGATAATAAGGAAGATATAGAAGATTCAGAATTAAAAGATGATGAAGTAAACGAAAGTGAGTTACCAAAAGAAGAGATTATAGAAGATAATACAGAAGAAAAACAAGAAGAATCAGGTGAAAAAAATGAAGATAAGACTTCTGAAGAAGAGGATTTAGTTCAAGATGATCCAAATAAAAATGACGACAATGAAAATGGAGAAGTTGCAGATGAAATAGAAGATAACAGTGAAGAAATAGTTGAAGAAGATTATATATTAGACGAAATTAAAGAAAATATAGATGATTCTGAAATAAAGGTTGTTGGAAAATTAGAATTAGATTTAAATTTTGCCATGCCACTAGTAAATTCAGATGATTTAGATATTTTAGTGAAATTACAAAGAGGAAGCAATACTATAGGTATAATCGATTTATCTAAGGGAGTTGTTGAAATAGCATCCAAAGAAGATGAGGATTTAAGTGAAAAAGCTGAGACTAAAAACAGTAAGTTAAAAAGTAAGAAATCAGGTAATAATGAAGAGGGAAAATTAGAGTCTGGTATTACATATAAAATAGATAAATATAATTATCAGAGAAAAACTTTAAATGATGATGAAAGTATTTATTATGTAAAAGTTACATTTGAAGGACTTGAAAGAGATATTTATTCAATAGATGTTTCTGGATCAGGTTATAGAGAAACAAAAGTAGATAATATTGAAATAATGGATTATTCAAAGAGAGTAAAACTAGGAAATTCACTTTCACAAACAGGATATAATACTGCTTTCTTGGCTGGAGATATTAATGGAGACTCTATAATTGATATGGAAGATTATCAATTGGTTTTTGATAAAATTGGAATTAAAAACACTAAAACAGATTTGAAGAAGTATGATTTAAATAGAGATGGAAAGATAGATGTAGCAGATTTATCTGTTGTATATGAAAATATAGGAAAAAATCAAGAAGAAGCAAAGGTTGAGAATACAGATAAGATTATAGATATTAATGAAATTAAACTAGAAACTAATGCAGAACTTAATGGAAGTACATTAAATGACATATTATTAAATAATAATTCTGTAGTTAAGTTAGGAATGAAAGATGGAGAAAATCCAAGTGAAGAAAATCCATTAACTATATTTTTGGATTTAAGTTCATCAAAAAGAAGAAGTAAAGAAGATGGAATAGAAATGGAGCAGATTGTAATAAAATCACCAGAAAATGAAAGTGATGATGGTGCAGGACCGTCAGAAGGTTTTATTATATATACAGATGAAAATGGAAATGAACATAGAGTAGAATTTAGTGATACCAATGAAGAAATAATGACGATATCATCAAATAACGATATTATAATTGATTTAGGAAAGCAGGTAGCTGTAAAGGAAATATCTATAAATGTAACTTCTAATAGAGGTAATAAAAATATATCTGAAATAGCTAAAATTGAATTCTTGAATAATGTATATAAGGAAATTCCAAAGCCAGATATGAATATACCAGTAATAAAGACCCTTGAAACATCAACAGAAATGCATGATGAAAGAATAACTATCTCATGGGAACCAGAACCTAATGTTACAAGTTATGAAGTAAAATATGAAAAATTAAATGATAATGGTCAAGTAATAAAAACAAAAAAACTTCAAACAAACAAAACTCATTTAAATATACTAGATAAGGATATAAGCCCTTATGATTTTTATAGAGTAAGTATACAATCATTAAATGGTGACTGGTCTAGTGGATATGAAGAAAAGACAGATGATCATACTGGTTATGATGGAAAACCAGATAATGTAGATAGTGATTTCAATCCAATACAGAGTTATTACAATGGAGATAAAGGAAGCGTAACTGAAGTTCAGGTAATTCCATTAAGAGCACCTGAAGTTCCAAGAAATCTAAGTACAGCTCAAGGGTATAAATCATTTACTGTAGGATGGGAGAATCATAGACAAGCTAGAGACTTTGATGTTTATTATAGAAAAGTTGGTGATAACTTATGGGTTAAGGCTAATGAAAGGGATGAAAATGGCAATAGATTGATAGTTTCTGAAACTAGTTCCGAAGTTACTAATCCTAATAAAAAGACCTTGATAAGATCTCATAGCTATACAATAAATGGACTAGAAGATAATGCAAATTATGAAGTAAGGGTTACTGCTACGAATCATTTAGGTACTAGTAAAATGTCTGAAACATATCTTGCAAGTACAGTTTCTATCGTAGAGCCTGCAATGAGTCAATATAAATTAATAAATAGACCAACGTCAGAAAATTCAATAGGTACAAAACATATAATTAATGTTACTAATAAGCTTGATGAAGATGGATGGGGAAAAAATGATAGTGCATTATCATATGATTCTAAATATGCATTAGTAGATGGAGATTTTTCTACATCATGGAAAGTTAGAGACTGGGATACTGGAGCAGTTTATGGTTCAAACCGTGGTTCTATAATAACATTTGATAATGAATATGAAATTGGACAAATTGCTTTTTCTAAAACATTAGAACAAGGGTATGATGGCTGGAGTAATAAAGTTAAAATAACTTATTGGGATAAAGATGGAGCTTCAAAATCTGTTAATGCAAAATCTGTACAAGCAAAAAGTTCTAATGGACAGGAATATTATGTTGCAACATTAGCAAGTCCTATTAAGACTAATAAAATAAAGGTAGATACAGCAGGTTATGGATCTCAGACAATATCTGAATTAAGATTCTATGAATATGACAGTTTAAGTGATGATATTGCAGGATTATATAGTGATGATTTAAGGATTGTAATAAGAGATGGTGTTAAGCAGAGTGATTTAGATAGATTATATGAAAGATTAAATACTAAAGATCCTGTATGTGATGAGTATCATCCAAACAGAGAAACCCTTTTAAAAGAACTAGATAATGCACAGAAGTTATTTAATGATCAAGAAGTATCAGCCAATATAACTACATTAGATGCAAGTATAAGAACTGATAACATAGGACCATCACTTGGTATGGAAAATTCTTATCAGTCATTAGGATCAGTTGCAAGACCAAATGCTTTAAAAGCCACAGAAAAAGAAAAGATAATAGTTTATATGGGATCGACAGATAGTAATACAAAAGTTGATATAGCATTTTTACAAAATTATGGCCAACCAGGTTCATATATGTCAAAAGTTTATACAATATCACCAGGTGTAACTGAAATAGAAATTCCAACCATTTTTTCAGCTGATGTTGAAAAGGGTGGGCAAGTTATGGCAAGAGTTACTTCAGGAAGCACAGGTGCTACAGTAAAAATTCGTTTAAGTGGAGTAGATGAAATACCTCATTTAAATGTTAACAATATAATAAATGATACTTCTAAAGTGAATGAAGTTAAAGAAAATATAAGAACATACATAAGAAATTTAAAAACATATGTAAATGAACTGCCACAAAGATATCCAGAAACAGTAAGTGATGAAGATAAGATAAATAATATTTATAAATATGAAAAGACTACTTCAGTATTAAATACAACTGATATTGAAGGTGATAGATTCACTCTTACTTTACCAGCAACAGAAATTCTTGCAGGAATAGAGCAGGGATTAAGTGGAAATGAGGAGGAAGAAGTAGAAAGAGTATATAATGCACTTTTGGCATGGGAACAGGAAATACAAGTTGGGTACGCTAAAAAAGGTGTATTTGAAGAAGTAAAAGATTTTAATAATAATGGAGAAATAGATTCAGAAGATGATGTGTATTTCAATTCTAATAAGGCACCATTAACAAGATTAAATGTAAAGTATCAAAGAATGATGATGGGAGCAGCTGCATATTCATCATCACATCATATAGGTGTAGGATTTGGAGCTTCTTCATATATGCAAGGAATACCTTATAAATTTGATGAGGATGGAAATGTGACAAATCCGGATGAAGCTAGATTATATGGAACATTAATGGGACATGAGATTGGACATTCTATGGATATTTCTAATAGAATCTATCCAGAAACAAGTAATAATTTATTAGCATCTATAACCCAAACAATGCTCAATGAAGATAATCCTCTTACATCGGGTGCAATGAATACTTTATATGAAAAAGTAACTTCTAATACAATTGGATTATCTACTAATAGAAGTGTAGTTCTTGGAATGTTGTGGCAACCATATTTAGCATATGAGGATAATGATACATATAAAATGCTTATTACAGATTTTGATGAAAATACTTCCAATGATTCATATTTTGCTAAATTAAATAGAGCTTATAGAAATATGAGTGCAGAAGAAAAGGCAGATGGAGATAGAGATCAGTACCTAATTAGAATGACATCCAAAGTAGCAGGTAGAAATTTAAGCAGTTTCTACATGGCACATGGAATTATTCCAAATGCGACTACGAGGGCATATGTTTCACAGTTTAAAGAAGAAACAAGACCAATACAATACATAAATGATGAAGCAAGAAGAATGAGGATGTCTAAAAAGGCGGATATGGAAAGTGATACATATTTAATAGCCTCATTTGGTAAAGATTCAAATGGCAATAAGGTTACCGATGGATCATATGTTAATTCTAAGGAAGTAAAAATTGAGTTATCAGTAGACAAGAGTGAAGAAAATATTCTTGGATATGAAATTTATAGAAATGGTCTTCCATGTGGTTTTGTAACAAGAGATAAAGATAAGTCTGTAACTGTCTATACTGATACTCTTGACAGTTTAAATAATAGAGTAATTGAATATAAAGCTATAGCTTATGATTACAATTTAAATTCAACAAATGAAGTTGAACTTGGTACAGTGAAAGTACGTCATGATGGCGGAGTTGCAAAAAGCAGCATAGAAATATCTTCAAATACTATAAGTGTACATGAGGAAAATAACGACATACATTCAAGCTGTTCAAACGAAGATTTAAAATATGCTTTAGATAATGATGATAATACCTATTATGAAGGAAGAATGTTTGCAAATGGTGAGTACAATTCATCTGTTCATGAATCTGTAATGAATCCTAACAATAATCCGTACATAATTCTTGATACAACAGAATTAAAGACTCTTGTTGGTATAAAATATACAGCTCCAACTGAAGAAAAAGGTCTAATATTTAAGAAATCAGGGATTGTTGATAGTGCACTAAAAAAATTCAAAATTGAAGTAAGTAAAGATGGAAATGAATGGACTACGGTTAAAACTTTTGATAAAGAGCCATTAAGTTTAAGCGGAGAAAACCCAAGCGCAACTATATACTTTGATGCTGAAGGAGTAACTGGTGGAACACAATTAGCTTCTTATAATGTAAGATATGTGAAAATAACTGCATTAGGAACTAAGCAAATTTCAGCAGCTGAACTTGAACTTATAACTCCTCCAGGTGACAATATTGAAATAGGGGTTGCAGTGGATAATATTAATTATGAAAATGGAATTGGATTATTAAAAGAAGATTATGCATATCAGCTTGATAATCCTGATACTGAAGAAAATGAATTCAGAAAGATTCCAAAAGGCTCAGTAATAATAACAGGTGAATATCGTGGTAATCCTGCATTTAATGTACCTTTAGTATTAAATCAAAATGAAGAGCATATAGCAGATAAGTATAATGGTTTATTATTTGCACAGATTCCTGATAATGGCGATTTAAAAGAAATATCAGAAGGAAATTGGGTTTATTGGGTAGAGCCAGAGTACTTAGATCACTTTATGAAAGAAAATAAAGAAATATTTGCGGAATTATATAGAACTGATACTGCAGATGCATCAGAAGGTGGTCAAAGATTAGTAAGTGATACATTTAAAGTTACAGTTCCGGAAATTTTACCAGAAATAACTTTAAATAGTGCTACAGGATTTAGAGCATCAAAAAGCTTAGTAACTATGAAGATAGATGATACTTTAATAAATAATATAAGTGAAAATAGATAAGAAATAGTAAACTTTATATGTTTTGCAATGAGTAGGATAAAGATTGTATAGATGTACAGTAGCTTATTAGCTTTTTTACATCTATGTATCAAAACTAAGCATCAAAAGAAGGAGCAATATATGAAAAATGTTAAATCAAAAGTAAAAATATTTGTTTTAGGTGCAGCAGCTTCAACTGTTATAGCAAGTGCTGGTCATGCATATAAAACTAATGCACAGCAACAGAAAAATTTAAGTGACAATAGTATAGAATTAAATGTTGAAAAACAAGATAGGGATACGATTAAAATATATTTAAGTAATTTTAGTGATCTAGCAAAATCACTTCAGTTAAGTGTAAAAATCGATGACGGAAATGTTAAGTTTAATGAAGAGGAAATAAAATGGCTTGTTAATGGGGAAGATGATAATGTACAGACACATTATAAAACTGTCTCTTATACACATCTCCGAGCCCACGAGACTAAGGCGAATCTCGTATGCCGTCTTCTGCTTGAAAAAAAAAAAAAAAAAAAAAGAAAAAAAAAAAAAAAATAATAAACAATGAATAAAACACAATGACATCATATATGCGACAGCAAATAAAGAACATCATCAAGAGATGAACAATCATAGCACCACATACA
>OKVJ01000841.1_pt1 | contig 11187 bp, 8 predicted proteins | sample 1606921 | NCBI WGS metagenome assembly OKVJ01 (sample SAMN03281016, study PRJEB24777) | human gut metagenome | isolation source: fecal sample PR161 from 1 month old female Malay infant, caesarean...
CGCTGGAATTTACCGAAGCAGCAGCCAACAAAGTGAAAACCCTGATTGCCGACGAAGACAATCCGGATCTGAAACTGCGTGTCTATATTACCGGTGGCGGCTGCAGCGGCTTCCAGTACGGTTTTACTTTTGACGATCAGGTTAACGATGGCGATATGACCATTGAGAAACAGGGCGTCGCGCTGGTGGTTGACCCGATGAGCCTGCAGTATCTGGTAGGTGGTTCTGTCGACTACACCGAAGGTCTGGAAGGTTCACGCTTTGTGGTTACCAACCCGAACGCAACAAGCACCTGCGGGTGTGGGTCTTCGTTCAGCATTTAAGCCTGAATGCGGATTGTAGGCCCGGTAAGCGAAGCGCCACCGGGCTTATAAACGACGCCTATCTTGAAGTTTCATCCAGCGCAAACGTCGGCAGCTTCAGGTGCCAGCGTATCGCCGCTAAACGTATCGCCAGCGTCACGATCATCCCCAGCATCGCGGCGTTTTCCAGCGGAATGGCAAAGGTGTAATACGCGGTCGCGTGGACAATGCCGCCCGCAATACAGGCCGTTGCGTAAATTTCAGTACGCAGGATCATCGGCACCTCACGTGCCAGAATGTCGCGAATGATCCCGCCGCCCACGCCGGTTAATACGCCCATGCAGATCGCCACCATCGGACCGGTGCCCGCATTAAACGCCTTATTGACGCCAATACCGACAAACACGGCCAGACCGACGGCATCCAGTACCGGCAATATCCATTTTGGTAATCGACGGGGCTGGCGAACCAGCACAATGGTTAACAGACAGGTGACCATCGCGACCACCAGGTCGGTTGGATCTTTCACCCAAAACACCGGGCCATTGGCCAGCGCCATATCGCGGATTGTCCCGCCGCCCACGGCGGTCACCACGCCCAGCACCAGCACGCCAAACGGATCCATGCGAAGTTTTCCGGCGAGCAGGACGCCGGAGATAGCAAAAACGGCTGTGCCAAGAATATCCAGCCAATAAACGAGCATCGTTAAATCCTCGAAAAGGGTCTTATGTTAGTGACTCTCTGCCAGCGCGGCACAGAGCTGTTTTGCGGCGAGGATAATACGCGGGCTGGCGCGTTCAAACCAGTCGCTGTTGAGGGGTATTACCGGTATTTTTAGCTGCTTTTGCCAGAATTGCTCGATTTTGGGAATTTCGCTCGCATTTCCGACCACCACGATGGCCTGTGGCTGGCGCGCCAGAACCTGCTCACGGCTTACCTGAGGCCACGGTACCCGGCTGGCTGCAAAGATGTTTTCACCGCCACAGACTTCCAGTACCTGATTCTGAATCGACCCTTTACCGGTGGTGAACAGCGGCTGGCTGCCAAACTGCAGGAAGATGCGCTTTTTAACAGGGGTATCGTATCGGGATTTCAGCGCGGCATAGTCGCTGAGCATCTGTTTTGCTGCAGCCTCGGCTTTTTTGGGCGTAGGGCTATAGGGTGCCAGGGCCTGTAGCGCCTGAGCGACCTGCTCAATGCTGACGGCATCAATCCACATGACCTTGATGCCAAGGGAGGTAAGCTGGTTGACCTGCCGCTCGGCGTTTCCGCCGCGCCAGGCCAGCACGAGATCCGGTTTCAGCGCCACGATGCGCTCAAGGTTCATCCCTTGCCAGGTTGCCACCTGTTCAATGCCCGCAGCCTGTGGGGGATAATCCGAAAAGCTGCTCACGCCAACGGGCGTGATCCCGGCGGCAAACGCCAATTCGGTATTGGCGGGAGAGAGGGTAATCACACGCGGCGCGGCAAAAAGCCATGCCGGTGCGAGCAGAAGCAGGGCGGCCAGCGCCCTGAGGGGATGTTTAGCCACGTGCCAGGTTCTGCACCAGGCGTTCCACCATCACGGTGGACTGTTTTGCCGCAACGGTCAGGAACTCGTCGAAGCTGATGTGGGACTGCTGATCTGCTACGTCAGAGATGGCGCGAACCACTACAAACGGTACGTTGAAATTATGGCAAACGTGTGCGATCGCGGTCGCTTCCATCTCAACGGCCACCGCCTGAGGGAAGTTATGACGGATTTTCGCCAGACCGACGGAGCCGTTGATGAACGCATCACCGCTGACAATCAGACCGCGTACCGCGTTGAGGTTGAGCTCCGCAATGCAGGTCTCTGCCGCCGCAATCAGTTTGTCGTCCGCTTTAAACCCTGCCGGGCAGCCCGGAAGCTGGCCGTACTCGTAGCCGAACGCGGTGACGTCCGCATCGTGATAGCGCGCTTCGTCGGAAACAACGATGTCACCCACTTTCAGCGTCGGCGCCAGGCCGCCCGCAGAGCCGGTATTCACGATCACGTCCGGCTTGCAGCGCTCAAGCAGCAGGGTGGCACCCAGCGCCGCAGCGACTTTACCGATGCCTGATTTCAGCAGAGCCACGTCAACACCGTTTAGCTGACCGGTATAGATCTCACAACCCCCCAGAGAGAGGGTCTGACGGTTCTCAATTTTGTCACGCAGAAGCGTAACTTCTTCTTCCATTGCACCAATAATGCCGATTTTCATAGATTTACTCGCGATGTGCCTTGTTAAGATGCATAGTCTATCATGCGGTTAAGGGGAAACGCATTCTCACGCGGGGGAGCACATGTCACCAATCGATTTTCGCACCAAAATTAACTGGCACCGACGTTTCCGTTCGCCGCAGGGCGACAAGAGCGAACATGAGATCCTGCGTATCTTCGAAAGCGATCGCGGGCGGATCATTAACTCGCCCGCCATCCGCCGTCTGCAGCAAAAGACCCAGGTCTTTCCGCTGGAGCGTAACGCCGCGGTGCGCACGCGCTTAACCCACTCCATGGAGGTGCAGCAGGTCGGTCGCTACATTGCCAAAGAGATTTTAAGCCGTCTCAAAGAGCAGCGCTTACTGGAAACCTATGGCCTGGACGAGCTGACGGGGCCCTTCGAGAGCATCGTTGAGATGGCCTGCCTGATGCATGACATCGGCAACCCGCCTTTCGGTCATTTTGGTGAGGCGGCAATCAATGACTGGTTTAAACAACGGCTTTACCCTTCGGATGCGGTAAGCCAGCCGCTGAGCGACGACCGCTGTATTGTACGCGATTTGCGCCTGCGTGAAGGCGAAGACGAGCTGAACGAGCTGCGTCGCAAGGTGCGTCAGGATTTGTGTCACTTCGAGGGCAACGCGCAGGGGATCCGGCTGGTGCACTCTCTGATGCGTATGAACCTGACCTGGGCACAGGTCGGCTGCATTCTGAAATATACGCGCCCCGCGTGGTGGATGGGGGAGACGCCCGCGTCCCACAGTTATTTAATGAAAAAACCGGGCTATTATCTTTCCGAAGAGGCCTATATTGAACGGCTACGTAAAGAACTTTCATTGACGCCAAACGGCCGCTTTCCATTGACCTGGATTATGGAAGCCGCCGATGATATTTCCTATTGCGTGGCCGATCTGGAAGACGCCGTTGAGAAAAGAATCTTCAGCGTCGAGGAGCTTTATCAGCATCTTTATACGGCCTGGGGCACCCATGAAAAAGGCTCGCTGTTTGCGCAGGTTGTCGAAAATGCCTGGGAAAAATCAAGCTCAAATACATTAAGCCGCAGTACGGAAGACCAGTTCTTTATGTATTTGCGGGTCAATACATTAAATAAGCTGGTGCCGTACGCGGCGTCACGCTTTATTGATAATTTGCCGCTGATTTTTAGCGGTGAATTCAACCACGCCCTGCTGGAAGATGACAGCAGTTTCAGCCAGCTCCTCGAGCTTTATAAACATGTGGCGATGCGGCATGTCTTCAGCCATCCGGATGTCGAACAGTTAGAGCTGCAGGGCTACCGGGTGATCAGCGGGTTACTGGAAATTTATGCCCCGCTGCTCCAGCTGTCCGTTGACGAATTCAGCGAGCTGGTGGAACACGAGCGCGTGCGCCGCATCCCCATCGAATCCCGACTATATCAGAAACTCTCTACCCGACACCGTCTGGCGTATGTCGAAGCGATTGGCAAGCTGGATCGCCATTCCCCCCAGTGGCCGGTGATGGAATATTATTATCGCTGCCGTCTTATCCAGGACTATATCAGCGGCATGACGGATTTGTATGCCTGGGATGAATATCGCAAGCTGATGGCGGTGGAATAACGCCGGAGTTTTGTAAAGACGGCCAATAAATTTTTACCTTTTCCATAAACTTATCGCCGGAACTAAGCGGTATAAAACGAATCTGAGTTACACAGCAATTTTGCGTTACCTGTAAATCGAGATTGAGAAACATGAAAAAAACCACATTAGCAATGAGTGCACTGGCTCTGAGTTTAGGTTTAGCGCTGTCTCCTCTGACTGCTACTGCAGCCGAGACCGCGTCGTCGGCAGCAACCGCGCAGCAGATGCCAAGCCTGGCACCGATGCTCGAAAAAGTGATGCCATCGGTGGTGAGTATTAACGTTGAGGGTAGCACGACCGTCAATACGCCGCGCATGCCGCGTAACTTCCAGCAGTTCTTCGGCGACAACTCGCCGTTCTGCCAGGACGGTTCGCCATTCCAGAGCTCTCCGTTCTGTCAGGGCGGTGGCGCAGGGGATGACAGCCAGGGCGGCGGCCAGCAGCAGAAATTCATGGCGCTTGGCTCGGGGGTAATCATTGATGCAGCGAAAGGCTATGTCGTCACCAACAACCACGTTGTTGATAACGCGAGCAGCATTAAGGTTCAGCTGAGCGATGGCCGTAAGTTTGACGCCAAAGTGGTCGGCAAAGATCCGCGCTCCGACATCGCGCTGATCCAGATTCAGGATCCGAAAAACCTGACGGCGATTAAAATTGCCGACTCCGACGCGCTGCGCGTGGGTGACTATACCGTGGCGATCGGTAACCCGTTCGGTCTGGGTGAAACCGTGACCTCGGGTATCGTCTCTGCACTGGGCCGTAGCGGCCTCAATGCCGAAAACTATGAAAACTTCATCCAGACGGATGCGGCGATCAACCGCGGTAACTCCGGCGGTGCGCTGGTCAACCTGAACGGCGAGCTGATCGGTATCAACACCGCGATCCTTGCCCCGGACGGCGGCAACATCGGGATCGGCTTTGCTATTCCAAGTAACATGGTGAAAAACCTGACCGCGCAGATGGTGCAGTATGGCCAGGTGAAACGCGGTGAGCTGGGTATCCTGGGTACGGAGCTGAACTCCGAGCTGGCTAAGGCAATGAAAGTTGACGCCCAGCGCGGGGCATTCGTCAGCCAGGTGATGCCGAACTCCTCTGCGGCGAAAGCGGGTATTAAAGCGGGGGATGTGATCACCTCCCTGAACGGTAAACCGATCAGCAGCTTTGCTGCCCTGCGTGCGGAAGTGGGTTCCATGCCGATTGGCAGTAAAGTCACCCTCGGCCTGCTGCGCGACGGCAAGGCGGTTAACGTCGGCCTGGAGCTGCAGCAGAGCAGCCAGAATCAGGTGGACTCCAGCACCATCTTCAGCGGGATTGAAGGTGCCGAGATGAGCAACAAAGGCGCAGATAAAGGCGTAGTGGTGAATAACGTGAAGGCGAATTCACCGGCAGCCCGTATCGGCCTGAAAAAAGGCGATGTGATCATGGGCGCTAACCAGCAGCCGGTGAAAAACATCGCTGAACTGCGTAAGATCCTAGACAGCAAACCTTCCGTGCTGGCGCTGAATATCCAGCGTGGTGACACCTCTATTTACCTGCTGATGCAGTAATCCTCTGAAGCCCCTGTTCGCAGGGGCTTTTCTCGTTTCTGTGACCTTTCACACAAGTCCACACTTCTTCCTCTCTCTTTGTGCATCTGCACAATGCGGGCACCGCTGAACTTCCCTATGCTTGAGCTCTGCTCACGGGAGGGTTCTATGGCTGGCTGGCATCTTGATACCAAAATGGCGCAGGATATTGTGGCGCGCACCATGCGCATCATTGATACCAATATCAACGTAATGGATGCCCGCGGGCGCATTATTGGCAGTGGCGATCGCGAGCGTATTGGGGAATTGCACGAAGGCGCGCTGCTGGTGCTCTCCCAGGGGCGCGTGGTTGATATAGACGATGCGGTAGCGAAACACCTGCACGGCGTCCGTCAGGGCATCAATTTACCGCTGCGCCTTGAAGGCGAGATTGTGGGGGTCATCGGCCTCACCGGCGAGCCTGAGTCACTGCGAAAATACGGTGAGCTGGTCTGCATGACGGCGGAGATGATGCTGGAGCAGTCGCGGCTGATGCACCTGCTGGCTCAGGACAGCCGACTGCGCGAAGAGCTGGTGATGAACCTTATTCAGGCGGAAGAGCATACCCCTGCGCTGAGCGAGTGGGCGCAGCGTCTGGGGATCGATCTGAATCAGCCGCGCGTGGTGGCGGTCATTGAGGTCGACAGCGGCCAGCTGGGCGTAGACAGCGCGATGGCCGAGCTGCAGCAGCTGCAAAATGCACTGGCGACGCCGGAGCGCGATAACCTGGTGGCGATCGTTTCTCTGACGGAGATGGTGGTGCTCAAACCGGCGCTCAATGCGTTTGGCCGCTGGGATGCGGACGATCATCGCCGTCGCGTGGAGCAGTTAATTTCCCGTATGAAAGAGAATGGTCAGCTGCGTTTTCGCGTTGCGCTGGGCAACTATTTTACCGGTCCGGGCAGTATCGCCCGCTCCTGGCGAACCGCGCGCACCACCATGATGGTGGGTAAGCAGCGAATGCCGGAAAGCCGCAGCTATTTCTATCAGGACCTGATGCTGCCGGTGCTGCTCGACAGCCTGCGCGGTGGCTGGCAGGCCAATGAGCTGGCGCGGCCATTAGCGCGTCTGAAAGCCATGGATAACAACGGCCTGCTGCGCCGGACGCTGCAGGCGTGGTTCCGTCATAACGTGCAGCCGCTGGCGACGTCAAAAGCGCTGTTTATTCACCGCAATACCCTGGAGTATCGGTTAAACCGAATTTCAGAGCTGACGGGGTTAGATCTGGGAAATTTCGACGACAGGCTGCTGCTGTATGTGGCGCTGCAGTTGGATGAACAGAGATGATGCTGTTTGCCGGGTGGCGGCTTCGCCTTACCCGGCCTACATGCGTTCGTAGGCCCGGTAAGCGAAGCGCCACCGGGCAATAAAACGGCTTATTTGTTGCGGGTTAATTTCTCAAGATCCGCTTCAATCTCGCTGATCTTATTGGTAACAACGCTTTCAAGGTGACGCAGGTCGTCAAGGATCTTGCGCTTGAGATCGACTTCGGTGCGGTCGCGCTGGCAGATCTGATCGAGTTCATCGATCACATAGCGCAGGTTAGGGCTGATTTCCTGTACTTCTTTGTATCCCTGTCCTACACCGTCAGCAACAACGGTCTTACGCTGGCGTGGGTATTTAAACTTCACGCTTTTGGCGAAAAACTCTCCTTTGTCCTTGTGAAAATAGATTTTCAAAATATCGTTATTGGCTTCCTGGCGGAGGCTGTAACGATCAATTTCATCAGGATTGGTAATGCCCAGACTTTTCAGATTATCGTACATAGCGGTACCCTTGATCTCAACATAACCTTTGAATAATTAACGAAAAAATCTATTTTCGCCACCCTCAGATATAAAAAAAGCGGGGTTGCCCCCGCTTTTTGTTATACCCGATTAATCGATGGTGCGCAGCAATTCGTTGATGCCCACTTTACCGCGCGTTTTCGCATCCACTTTCTTCACGATAACCGCACAGTACAGGCTGTATTTGCCATCTTTTGACGGCAGGTTGCCGGAAACCACCACGGAGCCCGCCGGAACGCGACCGTAGTGCACTTCACCGGTTTCACGGTCGTAAATACGGGTGCTCTGGCCGATGTAAACGCCCATGGAGATCACGGAACCTTCTTCCACGATCACGCCTTCCACCACTTCTGAACGCGCGCCGATGAAGCAGTTATCTTCGATGATGGTTGGGTTAGCCTGCAGTGGCTCCAGAACACCGCCGATGCCCACGCCGCCGGACAGGTGAACGTTTTTCCCGATCTGTGCGCAGGAACCAACCGTTGCCCACGTATCCACCATGGTGCCTTCATCAACGTAGGCACCGATGTTCACGTAGGATGGCATCAGCACGGTGTTGCGTGCGATGAAGGCACCCTGACGCACCGCCGCAGGCGGCACCACGCGGAAACCTTCTTTCTGGAAACGCGCTTCGTCGTAGTCAGCGAACTTCATTGGCACTTTATCGAAGTAGCGGCTTTCTGCTCCGTCGATAACCTGGTTATCGTTGATGCGGAAAGAGAGCAGCACGGCTTTCTTCAGCCATTGATGAGTGACCCACTGACCGTCGATTTTTTCTGCCACGCGCAGTGCGCCGGAATCCAGCAGGGAAATCACCTGGTTTACCGCTTCACGGGTCACGGTATCCACATTTGCCGGGGTAATCTCGGCGCGACGCTCAAAAGCGGACTCAATAACGTTCTGTAACTGCTGCATTGTTTACTCTTTCCATTTCACTAAAAAACATATCACCCTTTATCGTTTGGATTGAGGGCTGCTGTCAACCGTTGTTGCACTTCAAGCTGCAGGTCATTATTAAGGGCACGCCGGTCGGCGGTGGCGATTATAAATAAATCTTCTACTCGCTCGCCAATGGTTGTAATTCGGGCCCCATGAAGCGAAATTCCCAGATCGGCAAAGACCTGGCCGACGCGGGCGAGCAGCCCTGGCTGGTCGAGCGCGATCAGCTCCAGGAACGATTTACGATCGGTGTGGGTCGGCAGGAAATTGACCTCGGTATCCACGGTAAAGTGGCGCAATTTTGCCGGCTGGCGACGCGGCTGCGGCGGCTGCCAGCTGCGCTGGGTAATCGCCTGCTCCAGACCAAAACGTATCCCTTCATGCCTGTCCGACGACAGCGGGCTGCCGTCCGGCTCCAGCACGATAAAGGTGTCCATGGCCATACCGTCGCGGGTGGTGAAAATCTGCGCGTCATGCACGCTCAGGTTACGTCTGTCCAGCTCGGCGCAGACGGCAGCAAACAGATAAGGGCGGTCCGGGCTCCAGATGAAAATCTCCGTTCCGCCGCGCGTGGCCTGCGGGCTTAGCAGGATCATCGGCTGGGACAGATCGTGCTTGAGCAGATGCCGCGCGTGCCACGCCAGCTGGTTTGGGCTGTGGCGGACAAAATAGTTGGCGCGGCAGCGGGCCCAAATCTGATGTAGTGCCTCTTCATCAATGTTATCCATCCGCAGCAGCGCTAGCGCCTGCAGCTGGTGATGACGCACGCGCTCGCGCATGTCCGGCGTGTTCTGCATCCCGCGACGCAGCTGTTTCTCCGTAGCGAAGTACAGCTCGCGCAGCAGGCTCTGCCTCCAGCTGTTCCCCAGGGTCTCGTTGGTGGCGCAGATATCGGCGACCGTCAGGCAGACCAGATAGCGCAGGCGGTTGTCCGTCTGAACCTCTTCCGCGAACTGCTTAAGGACTTCCGGATCCTGAATGTCCCGACGCTGGGCGGTGACCGACATCAGCAGGTGATGGCGCACCAGCCAGGCCACCAGCTGCGTTTCACGCGAGTTGAGGCCGTGCAGCTCGGCAAATTTCAGCACGTCCTGCGCGCCGAGCACCGAGTGATCGCAGCCGCGGCCTTTGGCGATGTCGTGGAACAGGGCGGCAATCAGGATCAGCTCCGGATGGGTCAGACGCGGCCACAGCTCGACGCACAGCGGGTGGCGGGAGCGCGTCTCTTCTTTCGCGAAGCTTTCCAGCTTGAGCATCACGCGGATCGTGTGTTCATCCACCGTGTAGGCGTGGAACAGATCGAACTGCATCTGCCCGACGATGTGAGACCACTGCGGCATATAGGCCCACAGCACGCTGTGACGGTGCATAGGCAGCAGACCGCGGCTGACGGCACCCGGGTGGCGGAGCATGCTCAGGAACAGCGAGCGTGCTTCCGGGATATAGCATAGCGGCTGCGTCAGATGGCGGCGCGCGTGGCGCAGATGGCGCAGGGTGGTGGAGTAGATCCCGGTGATGGTGCTGTTGCGCACCATGGTATAGAACATCCGCAGAATCGCTTCCGGCTCGCGGATGAACAGCGTTTCGTCGCGCAGATCGATAAGCGTGCCGCGCAGCTGGAATTCGTCATCAATCGGGCGCGGCTTTTCGTCGGCCGTCAGGGCCAGAATGGCCTCGTCGAACAGCTGCAACAGCATCTGGTTCAGCTCGGTGACCCGGCGGGTGACGCGGAAGAAATCCTTCATCATCTGCTCAACCGGCTCGTTACCTTCCCCCTGGTAATTCAGGCGCTGCGCCACGCTGAGCTGGCGGTCAAACAGCAGACGGTTATCGTAGCGGGTGACTTCCAGATGCAGGGCAAAGCGGATGCGCCAGAGCAGGTGCAGACACTCGTTAAGCTCGTTACGCTCCGCCTCGGTTAAAAAGCCGAAGCCAACCATCTCGTCCAGCGAGGTGGCGCCAAAATGGCGACGGGCGACCCACTGTAACGTGTGGATGTCGCGCAGGCCGCCGGGGCTGCTTTTAATATCGGGCTCAAGGTTATAGCTGGTGCCGTGGTAGCGCTGGTGGCGCTGGTTTTGCTCCTCGACCTTCGCGGCGAAGAACTTTTCTGACGGCCAGAAGCCATCGCTGAAGATGTGTTTTTGCAGCTCCAGGAACAGCGCGACGTCGCCAATCAGCAGGCGAGTTTCAATCAGGTTGGTGGCGACGGTCAGGTCCGATAGTCCCTCCAGCAGACACTCTTCCAGGGTACGCACGCTGTGGCCGACTTCCAGTTTTACGTCCCAGAGCAGGGTCAGCAGCTCGCCGATTTTTTGCGCCTGCTCGTCCGGCAGCTTTTTGCGGCTTAAGATCAGGAGATCGATATCGGAAAGCGGATGCAGCTCACCGCGGCCATAGCCCCCGACGGCAACCAGCGCAACATCGCTGATTTGCCCAAACCCGTAATCGATCCACAGGCGCTGCAGCAGCTGGTCGATAAATTCGGTGCGCGCCTCAATCAGCTGTTCTGCTGATATGCCCGCATCAAATGCGCTGCCCAGCCAGCGGTGAAAGACGTCCATGTGCGCCTTGATGCCGGGACAGGTCAGCTCGTGCTGCGGCCAGACGCCCGGGTTATCGGGCTGGTCGGGGAGGGTGGGAAGTGCTGTGTTAGCATACTGTTCGGGTAATAGATTACTCATCGTGCGCCACCCATAAGCAAAAGCTATAGCCATTAAAAAAGCGGGCATTTGCCGGCTTTTTTATCATTCG
>OKVJ01000857.1_pt1 | contig 11070 bp, 10 predicted proteins | sample 1606921 | NCBI WGS metagenome assembly OKVJ01 (sample SAMN03281016, study PRJEB24777) | human gut metagenome | isolation source: fecal sample PR161 from 1 month old female Malay infant, caesarean...
CCCCTGCTCGGTCTATGTATCCTCACATGGTCTCGGAGATGTGTAGTGTCTTTGTAGTACACGCCTATCATCGTTCGTTCGTCTTTTGTGTTTTTTTTTTTTCAAGCAGAAGACGGCATACGAGATTCGCCTTAGTCTCGTGGGCTCGGAGATGTGTATAAGAGACAGTTATAGAAGGAAGGATGGAAAGTATTTTATTCACTTTGAAGGAGGCAAATATAGTGAGTATTCAGTAAAGATTGGATATAATGACTTTGTTGCAAGAAGTGGTAATTATTTCATTCACAAGATGGATTTAAAGAGATGGAAAGAATCATCATTACGATTGCAAAAAAACAATCCTATAGAATATATGGTTATAGATTGGGAAAAAGAAGAGGATGAATCAATACTCAATGAAATAAAGCTTAATGATGAATACATAATGGCAATGGGTAAATTAAGTGAAAGTGAATTACCATTTTAAAAAAAGGAGCGAAAGCTTCTTTTTTTCATGGAGAAAATTATGAATAACTACTGCATTAAAAATTAAATACAAAACTACAAGACAAGCCTCAGGCATAATTATCCTTAAACTTCCTATCACCTTAAGAATGTAGCGCATGAAAATGTCAAAGGTGTGCAAGCATTTCGCTTGTACAATTCACTTTCCTTTGACATTTTCAGGAGCGGAATTACAATGTTCTAGGAAGTTTAGAAAGAAAAAGTATATCTTTGGTGCAGTATAAAAAGTATAAAATAATTCCTTGCTGCCGCAGGCCTTGCACCGTATTCCCAAGTGTTAAGATTCCTTTTTTGGATTTAGTTTATAAGAATTAGAAGTTTAAAAGTTGGGGGCGGTCTTGTACCTGCAGGAGCTGGTCCACATATTAGGAATAAACAGTCGTTACGCAGCAAGTGTCATGCTACTGCAAAGACTCTCCAGTGTAAGAATATCAAGATGGCAGCAGCTATGGTTTGCGGAGTAACGGCATTATGACGAATGTGGACTGCTCCTGCTAGTACAAGATGGACTTGCTGATTTTATTAGCCAGTCCAAGCCCCCGCACCGCCTACACGTAGTGCGTTTAGAATTAACCACAAAACTATGATTTTAAATGCTTGTTATACGTAGTAATGCTGCTGGAAATGGAGGAACGACATTGTAAGAGCAATTACGAAGTAAAACAAGCATTGTCACATTGATTCGTAAAATTTTGATTACACTACAGGACGGTAAAACAGAACATTAACTTTTTATAAGTATTCCATAGTGGTTCATTTTATATTAAATGCGTATGCATCTATTTCTATGGTGTTAAGTATGCACCCCACCGGGTACCCTAAAAAGGACTAGTTTAATGCGTAGAATTTCTTTGTCAATATTTCTTTGGAGCTTGCCGTAAAAGAAATGTGGACTTAGAAATTCAAGCTAATAACCTGTACTTTTTCGGGTGGTGGATTAGGTGCCAAAAGGAAAAGGATATGTAAGTACATCAATACTATTAATAACACTACATGTCCTTTAAAAATTACGTATACCATGTATAGATATATATAGATAACAAACAAATTTAACTTATTGGAAATAGATTTATTAAAATAACAGATTACATTGAAATGATTAATAATGATTAAGTTTAACAGGATAAATATAGATTAATGAAGTAGTGGAGGGCATGAAGCGGTAGCTTCATCATATGATTAGCTTTGAGCGTTAGCTCAAAGGTTTCCTTTGTGTGAGCGTAGCGAGTTATGATTAAAAGAAATAATTAAGAAAAACAGGGGGGAAAAGTATTATAGAATTTTAAGACTATAAGAGCAGTAACTCTAGTACCCTAGAATTATTTCTTACCTTTGTCTGAACAAAACAGGGAACTGTGACAGTGAGTTACAAACACAAAAAATGGACCTATGCAGTAGTGAACAAAAGTGATAATTATTAACTATAAACTAAAGGCTCTGTATTTAATATGTTTACTACAATAGCAGAGAGTCCATTTTAATTCCTGTTAAGTTAGAGTTATAGGAGGTTAGATTTAAATATAATCAATTAGTTTTGAATATATTTATAAAAATGTTAAAATTATATATAATTATATATTTAGGATGTGAGTAGATGTATTCAGAAGAAGAGTTAATAAAAATACTTGAAAAAGAAAAGATAGATTGCTATAAATTATCTGGAGATTATGAAGATAATAATAGAACTTTAATTCTTGATATTGAGCTTAAAGATATGATTGAGTTTATAAAGAAGAAAAATATTAATGAAGTATTTTATAAATTTAATTACACGTGTAAAGAAGTGTTGTTAATTACAGAAGAAGATATGAGAAGAAAGAGTGAAAGTGTTGATATACCATATGAAGAGATAGTTGAAGTGATTAAGCCTCAAATAGATGAATATAATGATAGAGTTTCGGAACTTGATTTTTCAAGACCTCATTCAGTTTTAATATTTTGTATTTACCAAGGGAAACAAATAGGTATATTTGAGGCTAATTTATGGTTCTTTGATAATCAGGTTATGTTACCAAAGGGTGCCTTGGAAATTATTGTTGATGAAAATAAGAATAAGATATATAGCTATATAAATAGAAAAGAAAATGAAAGTAAAATAATTAAGGATGAGTTTCACCAATTTCTTTTAGGTGACGATAAATTTCATGGATGTACAAATGCAAAGTTAAGAAAGAGCTATATTAAACATATGTGGGATAATGAAGAATATAAAAGGTTTAAAAATGCATTTATAAAGGGTAATAACTTTGAAAGGTACAGTGAATATTTTGATTTTGTAGAAATGGTGTGGAGGGAATATAAAGAAATATTAAAAAAGAAAAGTTTAGAGTTTTCTGGAATAAGGTAATCATAGTATTTTAGTTATATAGAATATTTTTTATTAATAAATTAAGTTACACGAATTTATTTCGTATGTAGTATAAAATTAGTCTGTTAAGGTAGTAAACATAGATGTGTATGTTTACTACCTTAATTATTATGCAACATTACCAGAATCATTTTTCTTATCCTCTTCAGGATCAATAACAACTCCAAGTTTAGTGGAAATTATGGTATTTAGTTTATTAATAGAAGCTGAAAGTGAACTAAGCTGTTTTTCCAGTCTTATAAGCAAGTATGCACTTACTGCAACTGGGAAGCCATTATTCACCATAAGATTCATTAATTCATTAACCTCCATAGATATCACCTCCTAGTATGTATATATGTAGATATAAATAAAGTAGCTTTAATATAACCAACAAAAGAACATATCTTTAAATGATGATTACAAATATTGTATAATAATATGCAGAGGGCAAGAGAACTGAAAGCTACATATATTAAATATGAAGAAAATTAATAAGGAAATGAGGGGGAATATAAAATGCGATACATAAAAAAGTTAATAAGTATTTTAGTAATAATGGCTACTTCAGCAATGTTTATTTCATGTGGAAATGCTCCAAAATCTAATAATACAGATTCATCATATAAGGAAGAGAGCAGCAGTAATTCGAACACAGAGAATACAGAAGGACAAAACAATAATAATAAAGGTAAGGAAAATGTCAGTGGTGAACTTAAAGTACATTTCATAGATGTAGGACAGGCAGATTCTATATTAATTGAGCAAGGAAATGAAAATATGCTTATTGATGCAGGAAATAATGAAGATGAAGATACAATTAAGAGTTATCTTAATAATCTTGGAATTACAGAATTTAAGTATGTGGTTGGAACTCATGCTCATGAGGATCACATTGGTTCATTAGATTATATTATGAATTCATTTAAAGTAGGAAAGATATATTTTCCAAATGCTATAGCAACAACAAAGACTTTTGAGAATGTTGTAAAAGCAGTGAAAAATAAAGGAATGCAGTTTACAGCTCCAAAAGTAGGAGAAACATTCAATCTTGGACAGGCAAAATGTACAATACTTGCTCCCAATAGCAATAATTATGAAGATGCAAATAATGATTCAATAGTAATAAAACTTGAATATGGAAGTAATTCATTTATGTTTACTGGTGATGCAGAAGATGTTTCAGAAAAAGAAATGTTAAGTAAAGGATTAGACTTGAAAGCTGATGTTCTTAAAGTAGGTCATCATGGAAGCAAATCCTCTTCATGTGATGAATTCTTAAATGCAGTTAATCCTAAGTATGCAGTAATAAGTGTGGGAAAAGATAATGATTATGGACATCCTAACAAAGAAGCACTTCAAAGGTTAAGTAGTAGAGGAATTCAAGTTTATAGAACTGATGAAAGTGGAACTATTGTGGCTACAAGTGATGGAAATAATATAACTTTTAGTGTTGTACCTTCGAGTAATAATTCAGAAGGTTCTGGAAGTTCAAATAATGATGGTAATAGTCAGAATGAAACTGTAAGTAGTAGTAATGAGCAGGTTGAAAGTAGTATAGTATGGGTATCTAGAAATGGTGTTAAGGTTTATCATAAAGATAAGACTTGTAGTGGGATGAAGAGTCCAGTGGAAATGACATTGGAAGAGGCTGAAAGTGATGGGTTAAGAGCATGTTCTAAATGTGCTAAGTAAAAAATAAAGACTTCAGAGATTAATTTCTCTGAGGTCTTTATTTGTTATGAACATTTTTATAGATATTAATGTACATAAATAATTTATCTAAGGTATATTTTTTCCTTTTAACAGCAGAAGAATAGCTTATTTGATTCTTAGAAGCATAGGATTTAAGAGTATTATTTTTATAAAAAAGATAATTTACAAGATTAAGCTCATCCAATGTTAATTGTTTAATAGCATATTTAAGACATTCATTATTATAGTTATTGCATAGCAAGTCACTAATTTCGGGAATATCAGCTTTGAGGGTTTCTTCTACATAATTATCTAATTGAATAGTAGAATGACCACATACTTTACTACTTTTTATGTTCTTCCTTATAAGATCATTAATATTATTTTTAATTCCATTAGTAGCATAAGCAACAAATCTGTGAGTTTCTATTCTGTAAAGAGATATACACTTGAATAAAATTTTATAACATTCGTTCATTATATCTTCAAATTCATATCCATGTATAAAGGTTCTTTTTGAAATATTTATTATGAAGGGTTTGAATTCTTCTGCTAATTTCTCTTTTGAATGATTGTCTCCAGTTTTAGATAGTCTGACTAAGTTTTCAATATAATCATAATTCATAGAAAACCTCCAGAGTATTTTTATTGTACAAGAATAAGAAAAGCTCTACATAAAATATATACGTGAAATGAGAAAAGTGTTTTCGAATCCATTGCTACATCTTCATATAATTCATATGGTTATGTTAAAAAGAGAATTAATATACATTAAATGTTATAATAAAAGGTTCTAATAGATTATTACAACACTTTATTTTTTATTATTTTTTATGTATACTTAAATTGATTAAAGAAACAGGAACATATGTTTAATTTAATGGCTTAATTAGATACATATAAGAAGAGGAAGGTGTATTATGCTAAATGTAATAGATTTATTCTGTGGATGTGGAGGATTGAGTTTAGGATTTAAATTAGCAGGATATAATATTGTCGGTGGCGTAGATTTAAATAAAGATGCAATAGAAACTTTTAATTATAATTTTAATAATGCAAAAGGAATTTGTTGCGATCTGTTAGAAATGGATAAAGATGATATAATAAATAAATTTGGAGATTTAAAAAATATAGATGTAATTATTGGAGGACCTCCATGTCAGGGATTTTCTTCAGCTAATAGATACAAAAAGGAAGAAGAGGACGATAGAAATAGGCTTTTCTTTGAATTTGTAAAATTCGTTGACTTAGCCCAACCTAAAGCAGTAGTAATAGAAAATGTACGAGGAATAGTTAGTAGTAATAATGGATATGCAAAAAATAGAATATATGAGATCTTTGAGCAACGTGGATATAAAGTGACTCATAAAATTTTAGATGCATCAGATTATGGAGTGCCACAAAAAAGATTGAGAAACTTTTTTGTAATGACTAAAAATGAAGAGTTTAATTTTGAAAATTTAAAAAAGACAAAAAATATAGTGACAGTTAAAGAAACACTATCAGAACTATATAATTTTGATAATCAAACAATTGAAGAAGTGTACTTAATAAATGAAAAGCCATTAACAGAGTATCAGAAATATTTAAGAAGAGAAGATAATAGAATATATAATCATGAGATAAAATACCCAGCAGATATAGTTCAAAAAAGAATTTCATGTGTTCCTCAAGGTGGGAATTGGAGAGATATTCCTGAAAACTTATTTGAAAATAATAGAAATAATAGACATTCATCTGCATATAAAAGACTAAATGAAGGAGATACATCAGTAACTATAGATACTGGAAATGCGCATAGTAATTATTTTCATCCATTATATAACAGAATACCGACAGTAAGAGAAGCTGCTAGAATTCAGTCGTTTAATGATGATTTTGTATTCAAAGGATCAAGAACAGCACAATATAGACAGGTAGGAAATGCAGTTCCACCACTTTTATCAAAAGCTATTGCAGATGCATTAAAGGAGATAATTATTGATGATGAAAAATAAAATTATAGATTTATTTTGTGGTTGTGGAGGATTAAGCCTTGGCTTTGAAAAAGCAGGATTTGAAATTGCTTTGGCTATTGATATGTGGAATGATGCCGTAAATACATATAACTATAATCATAAGAATAAAGTTGCAGAGTGTAAGGACATTCATGAATTAGATGATGAGTTTTTAAAAAAATTTGCACAAGAAGAAAATATTATAGGTGTAATAGGTGGTCCTCCATGTCAAGGATATAGTACAGTTGGAACGAGAGATATAAATGATCCGAGAAATCATCTATATCTACAGTATTGCAGAGTAGTTGAATCAGTAAAACCAGTATTTTTTGTGATAGAGAACGTACGAGGATTGTTAACTTTAAATAATGGTATGTTTAGAGATGATATTATTAATAGATTTGAGCAACTTGGATATAAGATAACTTATAAGCTTGTTAATGCATCAGATTACGGAGTTCCTCAAAATAGACAAAGAGTATTTTTTGTGGGAATAAAAGATGTTATGTTTGAATTTCCAAAAGAAAAAGATTTTAAAGTATCAACATTTGATGCACTAAGTGATTTACCATTATTAGATGATTTGAAAGAACACCAAGAAGTATATAGTTATATAAGTGAGCCAAGAAATGAATACCAAAGTTTGATGAGGAAATCAAGCGATATGATAATGAACCATAATTTTACTAATCATACAGAACAGACTAAAGAAATAATAGGAATGATAAAAGATGGAGGAAAGATCTCAGATTTACCAAAAGAATACTGGGGAATAAGAAAATATAATAAAGCATTTCAAAGAATGAATAGTCAGCTACCATCAAATACAATAGATACTGGACACAGAAATTACTTTCATTATAAAGAAAATCGTGTTCCTTCTGTAAGAGAAAGTGCAAGGATTCAGTCTTTTCCAGATGATTTCACTTTCTTAGGTTCAAAAACTAGTCAGTATAAACAAGTAGGAAATGCAGTACCTCCATTATTGGCATATGCAATTGCAGAGTCTATAAAAAAATTTTTAAAAAGGGGCTAGAATATGGAATTTATAATAGAAAATTGTTCATCAACAGGGGCACATTTTTCAAAAAACACTAACCAGGTATTACTAAAAATTAATACCTGGATAAAGGAAAATAATAACCCAACACTTAAATTTATAGAGTTTCGAAAAAAATTGGAGAAGGAAAAAGGAATAAATGATAATAATGCACGAAATATTTACCCTTTATTAAAAAATTGTGGATTTGCTGAATATAAAAGTGGTGGAGAGCTCTACTCAGGAGAATTTTTCACAAATAATGGGAAAGCGTATATTAAAGCATTAGAGACAAAAGAGTTAATAAAACAAAGTGATTATTCACAGAAACAAAAATTAGAGGCAATTAAAGAAATTGATTTGATTTTAAATAATTTAATTTTAGAGGCTGTGAAGAAATTATTGAATAATAATGAACTTAACTATACAGAAAGTATGAAGTGGTTTTTGAGATATTTATTATCTTTTGATAAAATTAATAAAAAAGAATTTGCTTATATGGTTTATCAAATGACAACTGATGATAGTAATTGGTATAATGAAATTAAGGATAATATTGATTTATATCGAAAGAATGAACTTGATTTATCTGTGAAGGTAAGGGTGCGAAATGACAAGAAAATCAAGGAGAATACCGGATGTGATACAAGACTAGAAGATATTTCTTATTTTACAGCATATAGCTTTTATACAGGATTAATTAGTCAAGCAGGAATTATTAAAAAAGATAAAGATTATTATTACTTGAAGGACGAAAAAAGAAGATTAGTTGAAAGTATAATTAAATAGTAAGGAAGGGTATATGGATATGGAGAAAAATGAGATTGCAAAAAATCTTGAGGAAATAAAAGAGTTACTGGATATTGAAACTTCAGGAACTGATTTAGCAAAAATAGAAACTGTAAATTTTTATAGTGGAATTGATTCTGAATTTAAAAGAAATAGAATTCTTTTTGGTGCACCAGGAACTGGTAAAAGTTTTCTTTTAAACAAAGAAAAGGACAAACTACTTAAAAGTGGTGGAGGATATGAGAGAGTTACTTTTCATCCTGATTATTCTTATGCAAACTTTGTTGGAACATATAAGCCAATTCCAACAAAAGACAGTGATGGAAAACCTACTATAACATATGAGTATGTTCCTGGACCTTTTATGAGAGTATTAGTTGAGGCGATAAAACATAATGACAAGAATAATGCTAAACCTTATCTTCTTATAATTGAAGAAATAAATCGTGCAAATGTAGCTGCAGTATTTGGAGATGTTTTTCAATTGTTAGATAGAGATGAAAATGTAAGTGAATATCCAATAATGTTATCAAATGATATGAAAGAGTACTTAGCAAAACCAGAAGTTCTTGGAGGTTCTGCTAATGATTATACTATTATGAAAATTCCAGATAATATGTTTATATGGGCAACTATGAACAGTGCTGATCAAGGGGTATTTCCTATGGATACTGCATTTAAAAGAAGGTGGGACTTTACTTATATTGGGATTGATGATGCTATGGAGAACATGTCGGAAGCTATAAGAAACAGAAGGTATACTATTGGAATTGGTGAAAATGCCCGTCTTGTTAATTGGAATGATTTAAGAATCAGGATTAATGATGTGCTTTCTTCAGAAATGTATAATATTAACGAGGACAAGCTTATAGGACCATTTTTTATATCAAAGTCAGTTTTAGAAAGTGATGATGAGGAGGAATTTATCAAAGTATTTAAGAACAAGGTTTTAATGTATTTATTTGATGATGTTGTAAAGCAGAAAAAGAAGACATTCTTTGGAAAATGTAAAGATGGAATTAAGGGAATTAGATATTCTGATATTTGTAAGGAATTTGATATTAAAGGTATATTTATATTTCCTGAGGAAGTATCAAAATTCTTTACAGAGAAACCTATAGTTATTGATGGAACGGAGACTGATGTTTAATGATATCAGAATTCATTAGAGAACAGAAGCGTTATACAAGAGATGATTTAAAGTTAATATTATCATGTTCTGATACTGAAGTTATTCGTATTATAAAAAAATTAAAAGATTATGGAATTCTTAAAACTGTAAAAAATACGAATGAACAATTAAATATGTCTGATTTGGCAAATGAAGATGTAGAAGTTAGTAATGAAGATGAATTTACAGTAAAATATCTGTATGTGTTTGTTTTTGTTGGAATCATTATTGTTGAAGGTAGAGTTTTGAAGTGCTATCCAAAGTACTTATTTAAAGCTAAGAATCCTACTGAAGAATTAAAACAAGTTATGAAGGTTCTTAAAAAATATAATTCTAAAGAGCAATTAATTCATATGTATAATAATAGTAATGGAATAACTATCTTTAATAGATTAGCTATTATAATCTATTTGATAAATGACTATTTTGAAAATGGAGTTTATACTAATACTCAAGATATTGTTGAGATAAATGGTATGGGGGAGATTTATTGGGATAGAACTATTAATAACAGCTATCCAATTATTAACGATAACTGCCCATATTATGTGGAACTACAGACTAAACGAAGAATAAATGATGAGACAGATTTTTTCAAGAGACTTCATGAATGTATTTTAACATCATGTAGCAAAGAACTAAGAGAGTCTGATTTGCTTGAGCTTCTTGATATGGAAGGTACAGATTTATCAGATGAAATTTTAGACGATTTTGGAGATGATGATTATATCTTATACAGATTAGAAAAGGAAATGAATGTTCAATTTAATACAAGGAAGCAAACTATTCTTAAGATAATGGAAGCATTGATTGTAAATAAAGGTTCTATAAATGAACTTGATAGCTTTACGATGTTAGGAACAAACAAATTTAATCTAGTCTGGGAAAAGGTATGTGCAGAAGTTATGGATAACCAACTACATATACCTATAAATGCACTTGGAATAGATAATATTGTTATTCCCAAAGGTGTTATATACACTAATGAAGATGAATTGATTTCTGTTATTGGAAAACCAAAATGGCAAGGTTATGCAGAGGATGAGTCGGAATTTGAAAAACAAGGGAAGAAAACTCTTACTCCGGATATTATATCTATTTATAGGTATGACCAAGGTACTGATTTTATTATTTTTGATGCAAAGTATTATACAATACAATTAGAAGTTATGAAGGAGCTTTGTGGAGAACCAGGCGTTAGTGATATTACAAAGCAATATTTATATCAATTAGCTTATAAGGATTTCATAAGTGTCAATAAATTCAGTAATATTAGAAACTGTTTTTTGATGCCAACTGAAGAAGAAGGTACGAATGGAGTAATAAAAAAGGGTTCTGTAAGGATGGATATGTTTGCAGCATTGGGCTTAGAGAAAATTCAAGTTAGACAATTATCGGCTAAGAGAATGTTTGAGTATTATTTAGTAGATAAAAAAATAAATATTGGAATATTAAATCTATAATATTTTAAATAAGAAATATATGTATAGCTTTTATGCTTTACTATTGTTTTATCATTGGGCAGTAA
>OKVJ01000860.1_pt1 | contig 11051 bp, 9 predicted proteins | sample 1606921 | NCBI WGS metagenome assembly OKVJ01 (sample SAMN03281016, study PRJEB24777) | human gut metagenome | isolation source: fecal sample PR161 from 1 month old female Malay infant, caesarean...
TTCGATGCTGTCATCAGTTTTTTATAACGTGTTGTTCAGTCAGCCCGTTTCTGCACTCTTTTTTTTTTTTTAATGATACGGCGACCACCGAGATCTACACTAGATCGCTCGTCGGCAGCGTCAGATGTGTATAAGAGACAGCCTTTATATGATTTACTTATAAAGTGATCATCATTTGCTATAGTTGGATATAACCAGCTTTTCAGATTTGAATTTGTAAGCTCTGGACTATATGCAAATACTTTATAACCTCGGCTCATGCTTTCAGCTATACACATTTCATTTATTAACGTACTTTTACCATTTCCGTTATAGCCTGTCACTATAACCAAGCTGCCCATTGCAAACCCTAATATTCTTTCATCTATACTTTCAAATCCTGTAGGTATCTTTTCAAGTGTATAAACATCCACTATTTTTACTTTATTAAGTGTTGTTATTGTATTATCATTTCCAACTTTAGATTTAATGAAATCAATGGATGCCAATCGTTTTTTTATATCTTCATCAGTCTTTAAAATTCCTTCCTGGATCTCTTTAGCAAACCTTAATCTTTCTCTAACAACCCTTAATTCAAGTAACTCATTTAAATATGGCGTTATATCTGTAAAGATTATTGTTCCTGATAAAATGCTTGTCGTATCAGTTATTGTTACTCCATTTGCTTTTAAAAATCCGTTAAATGTTAATACATCTGTTGTATTCTTTGCTATGTAACATTGTGTTATCGCCGTAAATAATTTTTGATTATTAGTGTTGTAAAAATCCTCTGCCTCTATTCCTTTATCCATTACTTTTAAGAATGTTTCAGTAGAATTAATACAATTACCTATTATTTGAATTTCTACATCTAAATTAAATCTTTCCATTATTTTTATCTCCTTCCTAAAACATATCAGTTATTTTCTTTTGCTCATGTTGCAATGTACAATTATCCTTTAGTGGAAATACTCCTTGCCATGAATTCTCTATACTATTTTCCAAAATCTTTATTTTCTTTTGTGGTGTATCTGCATATTTATCTAACTTATTCAGCATTATCTTTAGTGCTCTATCAGTCATAGGTTTTTTGATTGCTTTTCTCATTTTTAGAAAATCACGTATTGTATTTATCAATTCTTCATCTTGTGTATAGGAATTAATAATTTTATCTAAACTTGTATCTTTTTCTTTTTTCTTTATACTATACTTACCTAACCTAACCTCGGTATGACTTTTGGTTGACATTCTAGGACTAACTGATATACATCATTTTTTACTTTTAGCATTGATGATTCGTCTCTAAATCTAGTTTCTTGTTTTCTATCTGGCCTTACCCAATTATTCACCTTCCAATCAGTAACTACTACAACCCCACTTTCAAAAGGTATTAAGTAATTTTTTGCGATTAAAAGCTTTAAATCATCAGCACTACAATTAACCATACTAGCTATTTTTTTAGGTGATGAAATAAAACCGTCATCATCAGCCCTCATCCCTAAGTGAAAATATAAGTTTTGTGAGCTTACTGGCAATTCTAAAAACTTATCTGTGTCAACTACATCTAAACTGAACATTCTTCTTTTTGCCATCCAATCACCACCTTAATATACTATGCATGCTATAAATGTTAAGGATGAAAATATGAAGCTTGTACCTAAAGTTCCTAATATAAAATCTTTCATAATTGAATACCTCACATTCCTATTATGTTATTTAAACTATTTGCAACACTCTTAAATGCTTCAATCTTAGTCTGTAATGTTTTTACTTGACCCTTAAGTTTTTCTATCTCTAAGTCTTTCTTAAGGCTCTCATCGCTTGTTTCAATTCCTAAATATCTATCAACTTCTTTCTTATCAATGAGATATTCAACTCCGCTTTTGGTTGCCTTTAGTCTTCCTGATCTTATTTCATTTCTTATACTTGATGCTGGCTTTCCTATCATTTCAGCAACTTCATTAACTTTATAAATTAAAGCCTTACTCACTGAATTCCCCTCCATCCAATTATTTTTTAATAGCTGTAATGCATCTTATATTTGCATATAAGTTTGATTTTTTATGTCTTTAATCTGCATTGTCATTTTAGATGTCCTTTTGAAGGACAACGGAATTGTTATTTCAATTATCGGCAAAACCGATTTTTAAATGTTAAGATATGCAATTTCCAAACGCTTGGAAATTTAGTTTTCTTCTTCATCTGAAAAGAATAATGTAACAACATCTGAATTTAATTTTTTTGCTATCTTTTTCATAAGTTCAACACTTGGATTTTTAGCTTTGCCATTTTCTAAAAGTCTTAAATATTCTCTTGAAATACCTAAGTCTTTCGCAAATTCTCCTGCCTTAAATCCTTGTCCTACTCTTAATCCTTTTAATGTATATTTCATTCTCAACCTCCTTTCTTGCCATTTTGGCACGTTATATCATTATAATATTTCCATATCGGCAAAATGTCAATGCCCAAATGGCAAAAAATAAAATATTTTCAGTAATTACATTCCATTTCGGCACAACTAACTGTATAATAAGTTAAACGGAGGTGTGAATTATATGAATGTTGGAGACAATATAAAAAAATATAGAATATTTAGGGATTTTACAAGAAGAGATTTAGCAAATGAACTTCAAGTATCTGAATCTACTATATCAAGATATGAAAATAATAAACGTGAACCTAATATAAATACACTAAATAAAATTGCTAAAATATTAGGAATTCCTGCAACTTTTCTAATGGATGATGAAACACTAAATCATAACTTAGTTCAAAGGACTACAGATATGTATCTTGATAAAATACAGGAAAATACTGATAAAAATTTTCCAACTCTTGCTCCTATAATTGAATTATTAACCAATCCAAAAATAGAAATGGTATATAACTTTACTTATACTGATCTAGCACAAAATGGATATGAAGAATTAATGTTCATTGCTATAGAAAAAGCTATAAAAGATACATTGCAACTAATTAAAAATCACGAAAATAATGGGGATATTTTTGATGGCGCTGGAGCTTGGATTTCTAAAGAATCACCATTATATGAAATACTCAAAAAAAATCAAAATAACAATCAAACGGAATATGCTCTTGCAGCACATGATGGTAACTTAGATGACGAAACTAAAAAGAAAAATCTTGAAAAAGTCGAAGGAATGTTTAAAGAAGATAAAAAAGAACTAACATATGATGATTTTGACACTGTTGCTGCTCATAATGATAATTTAACAGATGCTGAAATTTGGGAAGCCGACAGAAGAATATTAGAGGATATAAACAAGAAAAATAACCCTTCAACATAATGTTGAACCCTTTATCAAACTTAACTCCAAAATATTTTTGGGATTAATATAGTATCAAAGAAATAGTTTTCTCAGCAAGTTGTAAATAATCATTAGGTTTATCATTAAGTTTATAGGTGGGTAACAAAATGCTATATACTTGGAGGAACTCAGAATATGACAGCAATTAACAAAAGTGGAGCATATAGTTTAATACTAAGATTAGGGCCCTGCAATATTGCAGAGTCCACCTTAACAAATCTATAATGTTAATTACAACCTACTGAAATTTAATTTTCACCAAAACGGGGGAAAACTCATATTGCTGTATTAAATTGTGGATCAATTTATTGACTTACAATTTCGCCCACTTGTGGTCGAATTAAGTATTAACAACAGTAATTTAAAATAACCGTTCGATATAATATATTGTTCTTAATATACAATAACGTGCAATTTTAAGTTAGTTGGTACACATTATTGTTATTAATACACTTTTATGAAGACTACGAAATATTTCGCTCACCTATGCTTGGTAAACATTATTGTTATTAATACACCTAAGTGATTCAGGTTCACTTAGGATATCTAAAAACAAATTTCAATAATCATGAAATCCAATTATTTAAAAATGTATAATATGCATTTTAGAGATTTAACTCGCTCACCAAAATTGGTTACTGAAATTTTGGTAACCAATACGTTAAATTTAACGCCCCCAATTTTTTGGGGGTGTTAAAAAACTCACAGAAAATAAAGCTATTACTGAAAATTTAGTAATAGTATTATAGATGTTCGTCTTTATGACTAGCCTTAATATCAATTCTAGGACGTTCTAATTGAATAGGATAAATATATCAAGGTAATACTTAGTCAATGATATAGGAGGTGTAACATGGCAACATATAAGAACATATCAACAGTACAATCAAAGCCAAATTGGAAAGCTACTGTGTGCCTTGGATATAATGACAACGGCAAAAAGAATATTGCAAGAAAACAAGGATTTAAAACTAAAAAGGAAGCTGAAAAATGGGCTGCTGATATAGTAAATAAAAAAAATAAAGGCTTTATAGCTCCAACGGAAAGCAACACCATTTTCAAAGATTATATAAATAAATGGTTTAATGAATATAAATCTAAACATATCAGCATTAATACTCGAATCAATTATAAATCAAGAATTGACACTCATATAATACCGAAATTAGGCTCGTATAAGCTCAATAAAATCACTAATGCAATTATTCAAGATTTTTATAATAGCCTAATAAATGAAGGTATGAAGCCCTCAAGCGTAAAGAAAATAATGGAGACAATTAACGGTGTATTCAAATACGCACAGAAAAGTAAATTAATATATAGCTTACCTACTGATATAGAAAGACAACCAATGAATAAACCCAAAGTTGAATATTGGATCCAGGAGGAAATTGATTTTTATTTAGATCAGATTAAAGACCAATATCTATATACTCCTATACTCATAGAAATCTTTACTGGTTTAAGAGTTGGTGAGTTATGCGGACTTAGATGGTGTGATATAGATTTTGAAAATAGATACCTTATAGTAAATAATCAAGTAATCTATGATAGAGAAATGAAGATACTGGTATTCTCAAAGATATTAAAGACAGATACCAGTCACAGAAAAATAACGTTGCCTAAAATATTACTGGATCATCTAGCATCTATACGAAATGATGCAACTGATACAGATTTTGTTGTATTGAATCGTGATGGTGGTATTTGTAACCCTCGTAACTTATCAATGAACTTTACTAAGTCAATCTCTAAATATAGAAGATCATTATCTGAATTGCAAGAGAATAATAAGAAAATACCTAATAATTATATGCAGATTAAGCAAATAACCTTTCATGCCTTACGACATACTCATGCCACATTATTAATCTTTAATGGTGAAAATATAAAAGTTATATCTGAAAGACTGGGACATAAAAATATAAGTACTACATTGGATACATATACTCATGTTATGGAAGATATGAAAAACAATACTGCTGACTTACTAGATAGTATTTTTAGATATAGGCATTAGTACAATATAGTACTAAAAAGCTAAATTAAAAATTTAGTACAATTTATAGTACAATTTTTTATATTAAAAAAGGCTTAACCCTTACAGTTAAGCCATTCTTTTATTGATATTGGTACTCCCAGCGGGAATCGAACCCACATCTATCCCTTAGGAGGGGATTGTTCTATCCATTAAACTATGGAAGCATATTAAATTTACTTTAAATGTCTATTAAATTCTATTATAATTAACCCCAATTGTCAAATTTTAATAAAAAATTTTACTATTTATGAAATCCTTTTTGAAAATTATATTTACACAAACTCTTCACAAATATAATTTTCAAAAAGAATAAAAAGGTTGTAATATATATTACAACCTTCAACAATCTAAAATTATCTTCTATTTTGTTCTTTTTTAGCTCTTCTACAATCTGCACATCTTACAGGTTCATTTTCAAATCCTTTTTCTTTGTAGAATTCTTGTTCTCCTACTGTAAATATGAATTCATTCCCGCAATCTCTGCATACTATTGTCTTATCTGTCATAATTATTCCTCCTAAAATTAAAGATTCTAAATTGATATAATAATCTCTAATTCCTGAGAAACTATTTACCTAAATGAAACTTTTTTTATTAGCATTTCTGCTATTCTTAAATAATAACATAATTTTTATTTAATTGCAAGCTTTATATATATTCCATTAACAAATATACTTTATTTTTTTATTTTACCAAATTTGTAATCTGTCTTCTGGTTTTATATACATCTTATCTTTTTCAGTTACTCCATAAGTTGTATAAAATTGATCAAACTGTGGTAAAACAACATTAACTCTTATCTTATTTGGTGAATGTACATCAAATTTTAAAGCCATATCTTCATACTCAGGTGTAGCTATCTCACGCCATATCCTTGCATTGCTTTCAAAGAAATCTTTATAATTAGGATTTTCTTTTTCTTTTAAGATATCTAAGACACATGCAATCCCCCCAATATCAGCTATGTTTTCGCCTACAGTAGCATCACCATTAACATTTTTCCCATTATCAGTTTTTACTTTATTATAATAATCTCTTACTTTTTGAGTCTTTTCTTGGAATTTACTTAGATCTTCATCTGTCCACCAACAGTTTAAATTACCATTACTATCAAACTTAGCACCAGTATTATCAAAAGCATGACTTATTTCATGACCTATTACAGCTCCAATTGCTCCATAATTTCTTTCTTCCGATGCATTTATATCATAAAATTCATCTTGAAGTATTCCTGCTGGAACTGTTATACCGTTAGATGTTGGATTATAAAAAGCATTTACCATTTGTGGAGGGCATGCAAATTCATTTCTATCTACAGTACTATTCAATTTTTCTAACTGCTTTTCATATAAAAACTTGCTTATATTAAGTGCATTTTGTAAAAGTGATCCACCTTCATCATATGACTTAATTTCTACTGATGAATAATCTTCCCATTTTTCAGGATATCCTATATTAACATTTAAATTATTTAATTTTTCTATTGCATTAGCTTTTGTTTTATCGCTCATCCAATCTAATTTTTCTATTCTTTTTTTATAAGTTTCTATAATCTTACTTGTCATATTTTCAACATTTGTTTTGATCTGAGGATTAAAATATCTGTTAATATATAATCTACCAAAAGGTTCTGATAATAACGAATTAACGACAGATATTGCTTTTTCATCATCAGGAATATCTCCCTTTGAACCCATATATTCATTGGCAAATTCTGTACTCGCCTTTGTAAAATCTTCACTTAAAACTGCTGCCATTCCAGCTATATTGTTAATTTCTATATAATCTTTAAATAACTGAAGATTTTCTTCTTTATATATATCATTTAAAGCTTTTATCCATTTTTCTTCGCCTAATATTATCTTATTTGCAGTATCAACCTTTAAATTTTCCATATATTTTTTTATATTTAAATTAGGAGCTAAATTATCAAGTTGATCAATACTTACTACATTATATGATTCATCAATTGCGTTCTCATTTTTAGTGCTCTCTTCTTTTCCAATTATCGATGGAGCAATCATGTATTCAAGTTTAAACATATTTTCAACTTTTTGTTTTGCTTCATCTGCTGTATAACCAGTTAATGTTAAAAGCTTTATATAATAATTTGTTATAAGTTCCTTTGTATGTGCTGTACTTTCTGTAGGTTTTGTATATTCATCAGAATCTCCCAATGAAAGCCCTGTTTGTTCCACATAAAGAGCATATTTAGTTGCATCCTTTAAATCTACACTACATGCAAATCCGATTAAAGGATTACTAATATTGTATTTATTTAAATCATTAAGTTCATCAAGACTTTTTATATTTTTTATTCTTTCAAGAATTTCTCGTGCTGGCTCTATACCTTGTTTATTTCTTTCATCTTTATTTAAATAATTTTCATATAAATTTATGATTTTTTTCTCATCACTATTTTCACCATACATCTTTTTATTTGCTATAAGTTCACTCATAAGATTCTTCTTTTGTTCTGTTAATGAATTATTTACTGAATCAAATGCAGAATTAGATGTTTTTCCATCCGCAATTTTAGCAGTATTTAACCAATCCTTATTAACAGCATCATAGAAATCATCCTGCTCTCTTACATCATTATTTACAGTTTTATTGGTTTGATTATTATTATCTACTTCTGCTGCTTTAGCATATATACTTTGAGAGAAAAGCATCGCACAAGCTACTGTAAAAGCAATAAATTTTCTTTTTTTTATCATTTAATTGTCACCTCTTCCTTCTTGTAATATTATACCTTATTTTTCTTTATATGTAATAAAAAGTATGATTTATATTGGTTTAGTAATATTTATATATTTTGCTTAAACAAATTATAATTATCCCCACAGAAAATCAACAGATAAATATATAGCTTATTCTTATTAAACTTAACTACATAAATCTATCTGTTGATTGTACATTTTTTTATTTTTCTAAATTGTTCTAACTTTATATTTTTTATTAACTCTTATTCTAAAGAAGTCAACAAATCTAGTTATAAGAGGACCTGATAATACTATAACCGCTAAAGATATTGCCCAATATCTTAATTTAATTGTTGTTAAACTAAATATATATCGTCCTATAGGAGTAATAAACGCAAGAATCATTATACCAAACATACTTAAGCATAATACTGCTTTGAAATTAGTTAATGGTTTTGCAACTCTAAATAATATCACCATACTAATTCCAGCAAACATTAACAATGCTAAAGTCCTACTTTGTTGCATTCCAACACCTAAAGCCAAAGATATTAAAAAAGTACCTACTGTGAATCCAGCAAGAATTATTCCATTTGGTATACTTACTGTTATTACTCTTGTTAAAAATCCTTTTTTTACTCCACCTGTACTAGGAAGCATCGCTAAGAAAAATGCTGGAATTCCTATAGCACAACTACCAACTAATGATAACTGTATTGGTAATATAGGATATGGTAAAAACATTACCGAACAAACAAATGCCAATAATATTGAATATATTGTCTTTGATAAAAATAATTCAGAAACTCTCTCAAGATTATTAATCTGCTTTCTTCCTTCTTCTAATACCTTTGGAAGTGCTGAGAAATCTGACTTCATCAATACAAGCTGTGCTACTGCTTTTGTAGCATCTGACCCATTTGCCATTGCTATACCACAATCTGATGCTTTTAATGCTAATACATCATTAACACCATCACCAGTCATCGCAACAGTATGATCCATTTCTTGAAGGGCTGTAACAATTTTTTTCTTTTGATGTGGAGTAACTCTTCCAAAAACAGTTGTATCTTTTACTAAATTTTTAAATTCATTATCGTCTTCAGGAAGTTCACGAGCATCAACATATTTGTTCCACGACTGTACTCCTGCCCTTCTTGCAACTTCAGATACAGTTACAGGGCTATCACCAGAAATAATTTTCACTTCAACTCCCTGTTTATTGAAATAATCAAGTACATCTGGAGCTGCTTCTCTTATTATGTCCTCTATTAAAAGTAAAGCTATGCTTTCTATCTTTCCTAAAAGACTGTCGCTTAATTCTTCTCCATGAAACTTAGCTAATAGTAATACTCTCTTACCCTTTTTAGCTTCTTCTTCTACAATGTTCTTAATAAAAACATATTCTTTGCCTAATATAACCTCTGGTGCTCCTAGAATCCATGAACCAAGATCACCTTCAAAAGTTAATCCTCCCCACTTTCTTTTTGACGAAAATGGAATCTTGTCTATACATTTTAAATTTTGATCATACTCTTTATATTTATCTAAAATAGCTTTCTGTGTTGGATTTTTACTAGGTAAATTATGAACTAATGCCGCTAATGCCCTGTCTACCTCTAATTTATCAGTATCGCCTATTACTTTGATTTCTGATAATTTAAGATCTCCTTGTGTAAGTGTTCCTGTTTTATCAAGACACAATACATCTACTCTAGCTAAAACCTCTGTTGCACAAAGCTCTTGTACGAGTGTATCAAACTTTGATAATTTTATTATAGAAACAATAAATGTTGCACTTGTTAATAAGACTAATCCTTCAGGTATCATTCCAATGATTCCTGAAACAGTTCCAATTGCTGCACTCTGCCATGTTGCATCAGGCACCCTTAACTGTGTTACTGTAAGAAGTATTGTAAGAGGAATAATAATCCATAATAATACTTTGAATATCTTATTTATTGCTGATTGTAATTCAGAATTAGTAATTTTAAACTGTTTTGCTTCTTCTGCAAGACTTGATGAATAAGTTTCTTTACCAACCTTATTAACTCTGGCATAACATTCTCCTGCAACTATAAAGCTACCTGAAAGAAGTGCATCTCCTTCTCTTTTGCCTATAGCATCAGATTCACCTGTAAGCATTGACTCATCAACTTCAAGTCCATTATTTTCAATAACTTCAGCATCAGCTAATACCTGCATCCCTGTTTCAAGATATAAAACATCATCAAGAACAATATTATCTATAGGTATTTCATTAATCTCACCATTTCTTAGAACCTTAGCTTGAGCCATACTTATTACAGATAGCTTTTCAAGTATATCTTTCGCTCTCAGTTCTTGAGCTACTCCAATTAATGTATTTACCAATATAACTCCTACAAATATAGCATTTTTAGGTGATCCGGCTAATATTATAATAACTGCAAGAACAACATTAATAGCATTAAAACTTGTAAAAAGATTTGCCCTAAGTATCTGTCCAAATGTTCTTGCTGGAGCTTTTGGCACATAATTAACTTTTCCTTCTTTTATTCTTATATTAACTTGTTCATCATTTAATCCAGTAAGCTTCTTTTCTTCATCTGATTCATTTATCTTCTTATCAGATACTATCTTATTTTTAATATCCTTACTTTTCATATGTTCAGCCTCTCCATTACATACTAAATTCTTAAACTCCATTATAACAATCTCACCTATCTATATTTTTTATTAATAGCAACATTAAAATACATACAAAATATTTCAATAATAGATAAATATTTTCATAACATTTTAGCAAAATTATTATTATCCATATAAGTCAAATCTTATTTTTACTTATATTCCTTTATTTATGCATATTTAACAATCACTTGATAAATATATTATAATATCAATCTTATTAATTACCTATATAATTCCTTAAATTTATATAAAGAATTCTCCTTTAATTTCATAAATTATATAAATGTTTTATTGACTATAATTTAATTGTAAATTACGTAAAGT
>OKVJ01000866.1_pt1 | contig 11003 bp, 15 predicted proteins | sample 1606921 | NCBI WGS metagenome assembly OKVJ01 (sample SAMN03281016, study PRJEB24777) | human gut metagenome | isolation source: fecal sample PR161 from 1 month old female Malay infant, caesarean...
TTGAGCCGCTGATTACTCTTGCCAAGACTGATAGCGTTGCTAATCGTCGTCTGGCATTCGCCCGCACTCGTGATAACGAGATCGTGGCAAAACTGTTTAACGAGCTGGGCCCGCGTTTCGCGAGCCGTGCCGGTGGTTACACTCGTATTCTGAAGTGTGGCTTCCGTGCAGGCGACAATGCGCCGATGGCATACATCGAGCTGGTTGATCGTTCTGAATCGAAAGCAGAAGCTGCTGCAGAGTAATCTGCAGTAACGTAAAAAAACCCGCCTCGGCGGGTTTTTTTATATCCGCGTTATCCCTACATTCCTTACTATGTCTGTATGTTTTTCGCTCCTCTTCTGGAGGTCGTATGTGGTTACTTGACCAGTGGGCAGAACGGCACATCCTCGATGCGCAGCAAAAAGGCGAATTTGAGCATTTGCCTGGCAGCGGTAAACCTCTTGTTCTGGATGATGATTCACATGTACCGCCTGAACTACGCGCAGGGTTCCGTTTACTCAAAAACGCAGGCTGTCTTCCGCCTGAACTTGAATACCGAAAAGAAGCGCTCGCTTTGTCGGATTTATTGACTCATATACATCACGATCATCCGGATTATCACGAAATACGTCGGCGATTGACGCTTCTGGAATTGAAATTGAAGCAGGCTGGACTAAATACGGAATTCCTTCACGGTGAGTATGCGGAAAAATTGATGTTGAAATTAGATGAGGAGTAGCGATGTTTCGTATTGGAGAATTGGCCAAACTGGCTGAGGTCACCCCGGATACCATTCGTTATTATGAAAAGCAGCAGATGATGGATCATGAAATCCGAACGGAAGGCGGCTTTCGCCTTTATTCGGAGAATGACTTACAGCGTTTGAAATTTATCCGGCATGCGCGCCAGCTTGGCTTTACGCTTGAGTCGATTCGTGAATTGCTCTCTATCCGTATCGATCCTGAGCATCACACTTGTCAGGAATCCAAAAGCATAGTTCAGGCCCGATTGAGTGAGGTAGAAGCGAGAATTCAGGAATTACAGGTTATGCAACGTTCTCTACAGAAACTAAATGATGCTTGCTGCGGTAGTGCGCACAGTAGCGTCTATTGCTCAATACTCGAAGCCCTGGAGCAGGGGGCTGGCAGCGCTCCGGACGGGCATTGATTTTTATTGTAAGCAAGCCTACACTTGCGCCGTTTTAAACCACAATCTGGAGAAATTATGAGCCATTATCAGCATAAGAAAGGGCAGATTAATGATAACGCCATCGAGGCATTGCTTCATGATCCCCTTTTCAGACAGCGAGTTGAGAAGAATAAAAAGGGGAAAGGGAGTTATTTACGTAAAGACAAGCACAGTAAGAAAGGTAACTGGGAGGCCAGTGGCAAGCAAGCGAATCGCTTGTTTACCACTGGCCTTCTGCTTAAAACAGCTTAATCAGGAGCGTTTGTTTTGTTCTTTCAACAGATCACGGATTTCCGTTAACAGCAACTCCTCTTTACCAGGTGCAGGCGGCGCTTTGGGTTCATCTTCCTGTTTACGTTTGAGCCGATTAATTAGTTTAATCGCCATGAAAATAGCAAACGCGACAATAATAAAGTCGAAAATATTCTGGATAAAGACACCGTAATGCATGACGACTGCCGGGACGTCGCCTTGTGCTTCGCGCAAAGTGAGAGCAAATTGCTTAAAGTCTATTCCGCCAATCAGTAGCCCTAATGGAGGCATGATAATATCAGCAACCAGCGAAGAGACAATCTTGCCAAATGCCGCCCCAATGATCACACCTACCGCCAAATCAACTACATTTCCCCGCATCGCAAATTCGCGAAATTCTTTTAGCAAGCTCATGCTCTTCTCCTTGTGCTGTCAGACACGTTAAGTCTAACAAATGTATTCTCGTTTGCCATTAAGGGTAAAAATTTACTGGAATTTTTTAACACTGATAAATTCAGGGTTAAATAAAAGGCGCCTGTTGCGGCGCCCGATAATTAGAGGAAGAAAGGGCTGGGCTGGAACAGGCGCTCAACATCAGTAATATATTTTTTGTCGGTAAGAAACATGATGACGTGGTCACCTTGTTCGATACGTAAATTGTCGTTGGCGATCATGACATCATTGCCGCGTACGACGGCGCCGATAATTGTGCCGGGCGGTAATTTAATCTCATCAATGACACGCCCGACGACGCGCGATGTACTCTCATCACCGTGCGCTACAGCCTCTATCGCTTCAGCCACTCCGCGCCGCAGCGATGACACACCCACGATATCCGCTTTACGCACATGGCTCAGCAGCGCAGAAATGGTAGCCTGCTGTGGTGAAATCGCAATATCGATCACGCTCCCCTGTACCAGATCGACGTAGGCGCGTCGTTGAATTAGCACCATGACTTTCTTGGCGCCCATTCGCTTAGCCAGCATGGCCGACATGATATTCGCTTCATCATCGTTGGTGACGGCAATGAAGAGATCCATTTGATCAATATGTTCTTCTGCCAGTAGCTCCTGATCGGATGCATCACCATAAAACACTATGGTGTTTTGTAGTTTTTCTGCCAGTTCCGCCGCGCGTTGCTGATCGCGCTCAATCAATTTGACGCTGTAATCTTTTTCCAGACGCATTGCCAGCCCAGCGCCGATATTACCGCCGCCAACAAGCATGATGCGCTTATAAGGTTTTTCAAGACGCTGTAACTCGCTCATTACGGCACGAATATGCTGAGACGCAGCGATGAAAAAGACTTCATCACCGGCTTCGACAATTGTTGAACCCTGCGGACGGATTGGACGGTCATGGCGGAAGATGGCGGCGACGCGGGTATCAATATGCGGCATATGCTCGCGCATCGTTGATAGCGCATTTCCTACCAGAGGTCCGCCGTAGTAGGCTTTTACGACGGCGAGGCTGACTTTCCCTTCGGCGAAATTCACGACCTGCAGTGCCCCTGGATATTCAATCAATCGATAAAGGCTATCGATGACCAGCTGCTCGGGGGCAATAAGGTGGTCGATAGGCACAGCTTCGGAATGGAACAACTTGTCTGCATCCCGGACGTAATCCGGGGAGCGGATGCGAGCAATACGATTTGGCGTATTAAACAGTGAATAGGCCACCTGACAGGCAACCATATTTGTTTCGTCCGAACTGGTTACCGCAACCAGCATGTCTGCGTCGTCTGCACCTGCTTCACGCAGCACGCGTGGATGTGAGCCATGCCCCTGGACAACGCGTAAATCAAATTTGTCCTGCAGACTACGCAGACGATCGCCGTTAGTATCCACGACGGTGATGTCATTATTTTCACCGACCAGGTTTTCTGCCAGCGTACCGCCGACTTGTCCCGCGCCCAGTATTATGATTTTCATCAGCTGCGACCCGTTATCCTACTCATTGTTTGGAAAGCTTAGCGTAAAAGAAGCCGTCGCCTTCTTCGGCCCCTGGCAGATTCTGTTGCCCTGGCCGTTCGGGCGTTCCCGTCACACTTAAGCGAGCATCAGGCGTACGTGAAAGGAATGCGGCAATTTGCTGGCTGTTCTCTTCAGGCAAAACGGAGCACGTGGCATAAACCAGCGTGCCGCCTGGTTTGAGATGTGGCCAGACAGCATCAAGAATCTCAGCCTGTAATTGCACAAGTTCGCTGATGTCACGATCCCGGCGCAACCATTTGATATCCGGATGGCGGCGGATGACACCCGTTGCTGAGCAGGGCGCATCCAGCAAAATACGGTCGAATTTCTCATTATCGCACCATTGCGCAGGGTGACGTCCATCACCTTGCTTCACCTCAGCCTTCATTCCCAGGCGTTTAAGATTGTCATAGACGCGGGAAAGACGTTGCTCATCAATGTCAACAGCCAGCACGCGGGCTTGAGGGGCGGCTTCAAGAATATGTGTTGTTTTACCACCGGGGGCGGCACACAAGTCCAGGATGCGGTCACCATTTTGCGGTTCAAGGAAAGTGATACATCCCTGGGCGGAAGCATCTTGTACGGTGACCCAGCCTTCATCAAACCCAGGTAATGCGCTAACAGGTACCGCGGAGGCCATGCGTACGGCATCAGGATAATCCGGATGAGAAAATCCTTCCATTCCGCTTTCAGCCAGCAGTGCCAGCCAGGCATCACGGGAGTGATGGTTGCGATTTACGCGCAACCACATTGGTGGGCGCATATTATTGGCTTCAACAATATGTTGCCACTGTTGCGGATACGCTTTTTGCAGGCGTTTTAGCAACCAGGTCGGGTGCAGGAAGCGTTGTTCGCTCTGTTCAAACTCAACCTGTAAGACGTCTTGCTGGCGCTGGAACTGACGCAGCACACCATTAATTAATCCCTTAAGTTGTGGGCGCTTGATAGCAACGGCACCTTCAACGGTCTCGGCCAGCGCAGCGTGAGCCGGAATGCGGGTATGCAGCAACTGATACAGGCCAATCATAATTAGATAATGCACAGTACGCTGTTTACCCGTCATCGGGCGGGACATCAGTTTGTTGATGAGCCAGTCCAGTTGTGGGAGTGTTCGCAGGGCACCAAAGCAGAGCTCCTGCAGCAATGATTTGTCTTTATCAGAGACTTTCTGCTGGAGCGCCGGCAGAACATTACTCAGGGACTGCCCTTGTTCAACGACCTGTTCGATGGCCTGTGCCGCCATGCTGCGTAAATTAATATTTTTTTTCATAGCCACGAAAATAAAAACGCCCGGCAATACCGGGCTTAAAGATAATTGTCAGACCAGGCGATTACCCGGCGTAAACCACTCCCGCCGGGAGTTTAGGAGATCCTGAGTATTCATCGCTTTTTTACCGGCGGGTTGGAGCGATTCAAGATTCAAAATACCCTCAGCCGTCGCAATCTGGATACCTTGCTTATTGGCTTCAATAATTGTGCCGGGTTCGGCTTTAGCCTGGGTGTTTATCACCGACGCCTTCCAGACCTTAACGGGTTGGTCATCAATGACGAAATAGCTCATTGGCCACGGATTGAAGGCACGAATACAACGCTCCAGTTGCGCCGCAGGCAAAGACCAGTCAAGACGCGCTTCTTCTTTACTGAGTTTTTCTGCATAGGTAACCTGCTCTTCGTCCTGCACCTCGGGTGTTGCCGTACCGGTTGCAATGTGCCTCAGCGTTGCGAGCAAACCCTGTGGACCAAGCTGTGCCAGCTTATCGTAAAGTGTCGCACTGGTGTCTTCGGCAGTAATCGGGCAGGAGAGCTTATAAAGCATATCGCCCGTGTCCAGCCCGACATCCATTTGCATGATGGTGATGCCAGTTTCTGTATCACCCGCCCAAAGGGCGCGTTGGATCGGCGCTGCACCACGCCAGCGTGGGAGCAAAGATCCGTGTACGTTCAGGCAGCCGAGACGAGGCATCTCCAGAACGGCTTTCGGCAGGATGAGGCCATAGGCGACAACTACCATGATATCGGCCCGCAAATCGGCAACGAGTTGTTGATTTTCCTGTGGACGAAGAGACACTGGCTGAAATACCGGAATCCCTTTCTCTTCAGCCAGTACTTTGACCGGGCTCGGCATCAATTTTTTGCCACGTCCGGCAGGACGATCAGGCTGAGTGAATACGCCAACGATCTGATGCTCAGAAGAGAGCAGCGCGTCGAGGTGACGCGCTGCAAAATCAGGTGTGCCGGCAAATATTATGCGTAGTGAATCTGACACGTGGATTCTTATCCTTAAGCTCGCGCTTTCATGCGATCAAGTTTTTCAACTTTCTGGCGAATACGTTGTTGCTTGAGCGGCGACAGATAATCGATAAACAACTTACCGACCAAATGATCCATCTCATGCTGGATACAAATCGCCAACAGACCATCCGCTTCCAGCTCGTAGATTTGGCCTTCACGGTTCAGCGCGCGGATTTTCACTTTTTCGGCACGCGGAACAAGCGCACGCTGCTCCGGAATAGAGAGGCAACCCTCTTCAATTCCCGTCTCGCCGCTTTTTTCCAGCAGTTCTGGGTTAATTAACACCAGTTGCTCATCGCGATTTTCAGAGACATCAATAACGATAATGCGTTGATGAATATCCACCTGGGTTGCAGCCAGACCAATACCTTCTTCCGCATACATCGTCTCAAACATATCGTCGACGATACGCTGAATTTCTGCATTAACTTCTTTTACCGGCGCGGCGACTTTGCGAAGACGCTCGTCCGGAATATGTAACACTTGCAAAACTGCCATAAATATCCAGAGTCGTGTTCAGGAGTAAGAAAGATTATCTCCTCTATTCTAGACAAATCCCCCTCTGATTGACAGCATCGGTGACCAATCGCAAGGATTGGGCGAGCTATTTATGGCAGGGACGCAGATGACTTCTACAGAAATATGGTTGCGCCTGATATATACAGGCGATTTGTTCGGTGAGGGGATGCTCAGAGCAGCGCAAAATCTGGCAAGCAGTGTCGTGATTGACGTTGAGACGTTAACTGGAAGTGGTTTAACGGCAAAACAGGCCAGACGGTTTCTGGCAATGAGTTCACATGAAATCGAGGAGAGTCTGCTGTGGCTTGAGCAGCCACAGCATCATCTTGTTCTCGCTTGCGAGCAGCAATATCCTCAACAATTACGGGCGATTGCAGATTACCCGGGAGCGCTTTTTATTAAAGGGGAGCCAGATGCGCTGGTGAGCCAACAGCTTGCTGTAGTCGGTAGCCGGGCACATTCATGGTACGGCGAACGCTGGGGTACACTGTTTTGTGAGGCGCTGGCGCGAAGCGGTTTAACGATTACCAGTGGGCTGGCGCTTGGAATCGACGGTGTCGCGCATCGCGCAGCACTTAACGCGCAGGGTAAAACCATTGCTGTACTGGGGCATGGCCTTTTTACTGTTTATCCACGACGCCATGTCTCCCTTGCCGCCGATATCATCGCCAATGGCGGTGCGCTCGTCTCCGAATTTTCTCTCAAGACCACGCCTTATCCGGGCAATTTCCCCCGGCGTAATCGCATCATCAGTGGGCTTAGTCGTGGGGTGCTGGTTATCGAGGCTGCTTTACGTAGCGGTTCATTAGTGACTGCACGCTGCGCGGCGGAACAAGGGCGTGATGTTTTTGCACTCCCCGGCCCGGTTGGAAATCCCGGTAGTGAAGGGCCACACTGGTTGATACAGCAGGGCGCGCTTCTGGTTATCTCGCCAGAAGAGATCCTGGAAAATTTGCAATACGGGCTACATTGGTTGCCGTCAGGTAACGAAAATTCAATTTATTCTCCAGATCAAGAAGAGGTGGCATTGCCATTTCCCGAGCTCCTGGCTAACGTAGGAGATGAGGTAACACCTGTTGACGTCGTCGCTGAACGTGCCGGCCAACCTGTGCCAGTAACTGTGGCTCAGCTACTTGAACTGGAGTTAGCAGGGTGGATCGCAGCTGTACCCGGCGGCTATGTCCGATTAAGGAGGGCAAGCCATGTTCGACGTACTAATGTATTTGTTTGAGACTTACATCCATAACGAAGCTGAAATGCGGGTGGATCAGGACAAACTGGAACGGGACCTTACCGACGCTGGTTTTGATCGTGAAGATATCTACAATGCGCTTCTGTGGCTTGAAAAGCTGGCTGATTATCAGGAAGGCCTCGCCGAACCGATGCAGCTCGCTTCTGACCCGCTCTCCGTGCGTATTTATACGCCAGAAGAGTGTGAACGGCTGGATGCCAGTTGCCGGGGATTTTTACTATTCCTGGAGCAGATTCAGGTGCTAAACCTCGAAACACGTGAGATGGTGATTGAACGAGTGCTGGCGCTGGATACGGCAGAATTCGAACTGGAGGACCTGAAATGGGTCATTCTGATGGTTCTGTTTAACATTCCAGGATGCGAAAATGCTTACCAGCAAATGGAAGAATTACTCTTTGAAGTGAATGAAGGTATGCTGCATTAATCATTTTTTGCAGCTTCCAGAGTCCTTATGGCCAAATCAGCACTGTTTACGGTGCGTAACAACGAGCCCTGCCCACAGTGCGGGGCTGAACTCGTTATTCGTTCCGGCAAGCATGGTCCGTTTCTCGGATGTTCTCACTATCCGGAATGCGATTATGTCCGTCCGCTGAAAAGTCAGGCGGATGGGCACGTCGTCAAAATTCTGGAAGGACAAGACTGCCCCATTTGTGGTGCCGTACTGGTATTGCGACAGGGGCGGTTCGGGATGTTTATTGGCTGCAGCCACTATCCTGAGTGTGAACATACTGAGCAAATAGATAAACCCGACGACACTGCGATCACTTGTCCTCAGTGTCAGTCCGGGCACTTGATCCAACGACGGTCGCGATTTGGCAAAACCTTCCATTCCTGCGATCGTTACCCCGATTGCCAGTTCGTCATCAATTTCAAGCCCGTGGCAGGGGAGTGTCCAACATGCCACTACCCGCTACTGATCGAGAAAAAAACGGCGCAAGGCACCCGATGTTTCTGCGCCAGTAAACAATGTGGAAAGCCGGTAATGGCGGAACAGACCCGTGAAGAATAACCTGCATTTGGATCCCATCGCTGCTGCGGTGGCGGTCCTGAAAAATAAAGATGTCATCGCCTATCCCACAGAAGCCGTTTTCGGTGTTGGGTGTGACCCGGACAGCGAGATTGCTGTAAATCGTCTGCTTGAGTTGAAACAGCGCCCGGTCGAGAAAGGGCTTATCCTCATTGCCGCCAGCTTCGAGCAGCTAAAACCCTATATAGACGACAGCATGCTGAGTGAGGCCCAGCGGCAGGCTGTTTTCGGCTGCTGGCCTGGACCTGTGACATTCGTATTTCCTGCCAAAGCCACCACGCCGCGCTGGCTGACCGGGCGTTTTGATTCTCTGGCAGTACGCGTTACCGATCATCCGCTGGTGATTGCGTTATGCGAAGCGTATGGCAAACCGCTGGTATCAACCAGTGCAAACTTGACCGGTTTACCTCCTTGCCGAACGGATGACGAAGTACGCCAGCAATTTGGTGCCGATTTCCCTGTCGTGGAAGGGAAAACGGGTGGCCGCCAGAACCCTTCTGAAATTCGCGACGCCCTTACCGGCGAACTATTCCGTCAAGGTTAACGCTATGGAATCCTACGCTGTATTTGGTAATCCAATCGCGCATAGCAAATCGCCGTTCATCCACGCGCAATTTGCAGCCCAATTAAAGATTGAACACCTTTATGGTCGCGTTCTGGCGCCAATGGATGCTTTCATCAATACGCTTGAGGCTTTCTTCGTTGCGGGGGGGAAAGGTGCCAATATCACTGTGCCTTTTAAAGAGGAAGCGTTCAGCCGGGCAGACGAACTCACCGAACGTGCCGCGCTTGCGGGTGCGGTAAATACGTTAAAGCGTCTTGAAGATGGGCGCTTGCTGGGTGACAACACTGACGGAATTGGTTTGTTAAGCGATCTGGAACGCTTGTCATTTATCCGGCCCGGCTTTCGCATCCTGCTGATTGGTGCGGGTGGCGCCGCACGGGGCGTACTGCTCCCGCTGCTTTCGCTGGATTGCGCAGTGACAATAACAAACCGGACGTTGGCTCGCGCACAAGAACTGGCAACGCTTTTTGCTCACACCGGCAGCGTGAATGCGCTTGCGCTATCCGATCTGGCAGGCCATGAATTCGACCTCATCATTAATGCCACCTCCAGCGGTATCGATGGAGAGGTGCCCGAACTCCCTGAGTCTCTCATTCATGCAGAGCTTTATTGCTACGATATGTTCTATCAAAAAGGCAGCACACCTTTCCTGGCATGGTGTCAGCAGCATGGGGCGCAACGATGTGCCGATGGTTTGGGGATGCTGGTGGGACAAGCTGCACATTCGGTGCTGCTATGGCATGGTGTATTGCCAGATATAGCATCTGTTATTAAACAGCTCCAGAGGGAACTGGCGGAATGAACCAGTCTATTCAGTTTCCCGACAGGGAGGAATGGAATGATATACAGCAGGCGATTTTTTTCCCTGCTCTGGTGAACGGCTTGCAACTTACCTGCATTATGCGTGCTGAGATTCTGGCGGAACGTTTTGGGGGCGATTCGCCAGCTCTGTGGCTGGCGTTGTTCCGGGAAAACCGCTGGGATCTGGAAGACGAGGCCGAACAGTTGATCCGTGAGCAGCAAGAAGATGAGCTGGGTTATATCTGGTTATCCTGAGCCAGATACTCATCTTTCCATTTCACGTAGTTGTTCGCCGAGTATTTTAACCCTGCAATCTCTTCTTCTTTTAGTGGGCGGATCTGTTTCACCGGGCTGCCAAGGTAAAGGTAACCGCTCTCGAGGCGTTTGTTTTGCGGAACCAGGCTGCCCGCGCCAATCATCACATCATCCTCAATAACCGCGCCATCTAATAAAATGGACCCCATCCCGACAAGTACGCGGTTGCCGATAGTGCAACCATGTAACATGACCTTATGTCCCACCGTCACATCTTCGCCAATGATTAGCGGATTACCTTCGGGGTTATAAGAAGACTTATGCGTAACGTGCAATACGCTACCGTCCTGGATATTACTGCGGGCCCCTATATCTACATAGTTGACATCACCGCGGATAGCGACCAGCGGCCAGATTCCGACATCATCAGCAATACGGACATCGCCGATCACAACGCTGGTGGCATCGACCATTACTCTTTCACCGACTTGAGGATACAAATTTCTATAAGGACGTAAAACTGCGGACATAGCTACCTCATCAAAAACAGGTTGTGAAGAAGACTTTGGTGGCAATAACGTCCTTCTGCAAGCCTTTTACTTGTCATAATTCGAACAGATCGTACGGGATCGCAGCGAAAAGGGCGAAAAAACAACAATCAGTAAAAAAGATCGAAAAAAGGCTTGTGCAAAAAAATGGGATCCCTATAATGCGCCTCCGTTGAGACGACAATGTGAAACACTTCACGAGATGGTCGGAACAACGAAGAGAAAAATCCTGAAATAACGGGTTGACTCTGAAAGAGGAAAGCGTAATATACGCCACCTCGCAACGGTGAGCGAAAGCCGCGTTGCACTGCTCTTTAACAATTTATCAGACAATCTGTGTGGGCACTCA
>OKVJ01000867.1_pt1 | contig 10993 bp, 19 predicted proteins | sample 1606921 | NCBI WGS metagenome assembly OKVJ01 (sample SAMN03281016, study PRJEB24777) | human gut metagenome | isolation source: fecal sample PR161 from 1 month old female Malay infant, caesarean...
GCGTAAACCAGTTAATCCAGCGACCAACGGATGAACGGGCACAACAGAGAGTTCTGGCAACATCGCTGACCCGTTCACCCCGATGAAGCATCAGCATGGCCGTGAGTCTGCGGGCATGATTTTTATCACGCGTTTTATGAATAGCTTTCTGCATCAGGCGTCGTTCGCCACGGGGTATTGGTACTATGATCGGCATCGCTCAGTCCGGTTGGTGATTTTGGTTGGTTTGGCGATTGATCAGATCGCACAATCCGGGCTGAGTTCCCTTTCAGTGATCTACTATTCCGCGCAGCTATTTAGGGTCGGCTTTAGAGTTCTTCATCTCTTCCAAGCTCTCACCAGAACCTAAGTATTTAACTTCGTTTGCTTCACAATTGTATATTCGCTGCGAAAATGTAACGCCAGATGACCCTTCTCTTTTTGTCGTGATAGTTCTGAGTGAGCCTTGAGAACCCTTGTCCAGGACTGTGTAAGTTGCTTTCGAGTCAGTTGGCACCTGTATCTGGTATGATGCGGCCAAAGCCGAAAAAGAAAGCAACGAAAAGCCTAAAAGAAATATCTTCTTCATATCCCTATCCCCTTTGGTAAAAGATGAGGGAATCCTAGCAGGGATCGTGGCCAGGGAAAACTCAGCGAGCGCTGGGTTAGAAAATGAGCTTGGCAACTGCCATGGCAAGGCCGGCTATACCAATCATGGTCGCAGCTAACCATTTTGTCTGAGCGGAAATAGATTGGTGTAACTCAGCTCTTAAAGAGGCGACATCTTCTTTGTTTGCATAATTTGATTTTATGACTGCTATATCAGTCCGAATGCCAGCCAGATCATCCTCTAGTTTCTTTACACGCTTCTCTAGCATGTCATCTCCTCCGCTACCTCCGCCACCGTGTTTCGGGAAATCGACTACGTGAATGTTATCTTCCATTCTAATATTCATTGGTCTTCCCCTGCTTCTGACAACTTCTGTTCAACCCACTTCAATACTGGCCACGTTGCAAAGTGCATAGAATACGCACAGTTCTTACATATCAAACGATATTCATATTTTACTAAAGAGTATGATGGTCCTTCTGTATCAAGTTTGACAGGGATGGCATAAATGCTGCTTTCGCACCCATCAGGCCCCACAGTGATTGAACTGGCGTTAGGTATAGAAATATCATCACTCCCACAAATTGGGCATATGACTGTTTTGACGCCGCGTTCGAAGAGATATTCAGAAAATAGCTCAGGAGTAACTTTCTCCAGCCGCCGCTGAAGGGTCAGTTGAAGTTGCATTTGGTGCTGTTTTTCGTCTTCCACGCTGATTCACCACGAAATGGTATTTCCTTAAATTTATCACGCGGGCATGACTTCAAAAACTGTTCATCTATCCATGGCAACAGGAAAACCCGCAGTTAAGCGGGTTTAAATAAATGTCGATCGGATTAGGCTACAGCAGGCCCAAGGGTTGACTTAAGTCGTTCGTAGATATCACTTGCGATCATGAAGTCTGGGGACACCTCTTTCATTACTGTATTTCCCTCACTGTCATGAAGCTCAACCCAATACACGTACTCGGTATCACCATCGTCGTTTTCGCAGGTAAGCACTGATAGCCTGGCGGTTACGCCATCGCCTTCAACGCGGTGGCGACTCTTAGCCAGCATTACATCTTCCAGAACACATAAAGCCATGGTGATCTCCTTAAATTCCGATGGCAGCCAGCATTTTGCCGAATTGAGATTTATAAAAGTGCGGTTGAGTCTCGCGAGGATTGCGATCGCTTGTTACGTTCTTGCCGAAGCGAAGCCCTGCCTCGGTCACGTTCCAGAACTCTTTCTCCCCGCCTTTGCTGCTTGGACGTTTCATTTTTTGAATGATACCGGCCTTTTCCAGCAACTTGTTTACGCTTGCAGCCGATCTGGTGATCCCGGTCATTTTCAAGAGCGTGGTCAGTGCGAATGTCGCGTCACTGGAACCACTATCGTCAACTGAATCCACTGTATAGGCTGGAAGCAGCTCTGGAAGGTGATGAGCATCCTCTGCCTTGCGAAGCATGCCGAGAGTACCTGATGGCGAAAGATGCAGAAGGCGAGATGTCACCTCGATAAACAGCAGGCTATCAGCCAAAGCTGGAGTCGCCATCTGCGTTTTTCCTGACTCCAGTTCGTGCATGCGGTCAATAACCTTCATCCGCAGCACTGCGTTGTAGCCAGTAAGCAGACATTCGACGTGACGGCGGTCAAGATGGTACTCGATTTGCTGGCGATTCATCTTATCGAAATAGATGTCCTGAAAATTCAGGATATCTTCCCCGAGGTCAGTGAGCATTTTTTCAATGTCGGTTTTCACATTGTCGTGGCGCTTGCCAGTGAGTTCAGCGATCTCGCGGCTGGACATAGTGACAGCGTGATGATGATTTGCTACATTTACAACAGTTGATGAAGATTGTTGCATGTAAGACTCCAATCAGTAGTTAATGTAAGCCGCCAGTCCTACCTGGCGGTTTTTCTTTTGCGCCTTCCTATGCGCCCATCAGTGAGTCCATTCCTCACCGCGAAGCATTGCCAACATTGGCTGTGCATGCTTCACGACAATATTGCTGCTATCCAGGGACTGCGCTTCACGAAGCAGAATCTTCTTGGTCTCCCCTGTCATATAGCGAATGTCATGGGCGATGTCGTAAAGCATTCCTGCGTATTCTGACTTCGCCTGTTTCATTGCCGGGTAAAGTTGCTGGCTAACCCGCTGGCTCTTCTCCATCCAGAGCTGGAGATAGCAAAGACTGATCAACTCTTCATCGTTGAATTGTGGCTTTACCGGTTGGTGTTTTTCTTTACCGATAAACTCACCTTCAATAACCTTTCCGGCCAGATACTCAATGGCCTCTGCGGTTTGCTTTGGCGACAGTTCGTCGATGTGTTTTACGCCAAACTCTTTGTGCACCATTTTATAAACAGCCTGATAAGTCATGCCGTACTTGCCCATGATGCGATTAACGATGCCGCGCAGTGGAGTGCGATCATCAACCGAGGTTTCCGGCGCGCTTCTAACCGCCACACCCTTAGTCCAGTAATCGTGAAGTGCGGTAAAGCACTCCTCCTGATAGCGAATCAGACGGTCACGAATGTCATCGCGTACTTTTGCCGGGTTGATGCTGAACAGCCAGCCGTTGAGTTTCTTTAATGGGAGACACAGCATGCGCTGCAAGCCCCCAAGAGAAGGGATTGTGATATCACAACACCCGAATTTCTCACCCTGCTTCTTAAGCTTGACGAACTGACTAGCCCAGTCCAGACCGATATTTTCAACGATTGGCTTCATCGCCACGTAAGATATGCCGGCTGCCAGCGCAGTGATGATATGCTGGCCGTGAAACGGCAGAGAGGTAGTGTTAACTGCTTCAAGAATTGCTATACTGTTCATTGTTGGTTTCTCCGAAAGTTACTGACGTTAGAGGCCCGGTTCGTGTCCCCACACTTCCGGGCTTCGCTATTTTTACTGCCCATTCGCCCTTTCCTCTCTCAGACTCTTAGCTAGACGCTGCACAATCGCAGAGTTAATCGAAATGCCATCCATTTCTGCCATGCGGCGGATCTCCTCTTTCATGCGCTCAGGAAGTCGTAGTTGAAAGCTTTCGCTTTTCCGGCCTGTATAAATCATGTCACTCATATATCATCCTCTTTCATTATGGCACCTAGTTGGTACTACAACCAATTTAGCACCATTTTCAATGATGTCAAGTAGGTGCTACCATGATAAGAATTTGTATCATGGAGCGAGTGCTAATGAGTAAGTTTCCCAGCCAAGAAATGGATAGGTTTAATGTCAGGCTTCCCGCTGGGATGCGCGATGCTATTGCGTTCAGGGCGAAGAAGAACGGTCGCTCAATGAACTCTGAGATCATTCAGATACTCCATGACTCCCTCACTGGCAACGCCTTAAGCATGGATGATGAATTCCTTAAAGTGTTTAATGAGGTCACGCACTCACAGCCAGAAACAATGGAGGAATTCGATGCTGTGAATGAAAAGGTTGATTGGCTGATTGACAAGCTAATGGAGAAGATTGACAGAGAAAGTGCTAACGTTCGGGTTCTTCTTCAAGCCAAAAAAAATCTATCTAATAAAAAACCAACCTAACTGTTAAAGAGCACCTACCGGAGCGATTAAAACGCTGGTAAGTGCATAAAGATAGGTGTGCTGCGAAAATGTTACCCACGGGGTAATAACTCATAGCCTAATAGCACTTTTTGCAAAAAAACGAGCGGGCCATTTAGTGCGGCCCATGCCTCTGTGCATCCATCGCCAGCATCTGCTCTGCCCAGTCCATAACCTCGTCGTATTTCTCCTGGGTTGGCACCTTCCCTTTATCCTTCTGCGGGAACTTGGCATTCATGGCAGCCCGGAAGCTGGTCATCGTCATGTTCCAGGCGTCCGACTCGCTCATTCCGAGGTGGGCAACGGCGGTGTAAACGAATGACCGTACATCGAATTTGTCGCTGTACTCGCCCTTCTTGCTCTCGAACTCTTCGGGCGGCTGATCACCCATTACGCCATGCAAAATCAGGTGACGCGCCAGCTGGATGACGTCTTCAACTGGCAACGAGCCAGGCTTAAACAGGAGGCGTCCCGCCGTAGTCACTGAGTAAGAGCCGATGATTTCAGTAATGTCGCCTTCAGAGCAGTGTTTGACTACACTAGCTGCGGCCGCTGCCATATCCGCAAAGCAGCGTGCATTAGCCGCTTTCAGAATCTGGGTGTCTGCAATTCTGTGCTTTGGGTAATGGCCTGCATGAACTTTCACGAAAGCATCAACGATTTGCTCAGGCGTGCCGATTCGGGACATAGCCAGGAATGAAGGGTTGAGGAATATCTCTTTGCCGCTGGCGCGAATGACAGCCTGGCCGATATCGGTGATTGCTTTCATGGAAACTCTCAATAAGAGGGAGGCCAAGCCTCCCATGGATTTATGCTGCGTTCACGGTTACAGTAGCTGGGCTGGAGGTTACCGAGCCGGCGGTTGAAGATGTAACCTGACAGGAGTAAGAACCCGCATCACCCGTAACGACGCTGGCCTTCGTGTAAGTAGCGTTCGTCGCACCTGAGATGTCAGTTCCGCCCTTCTTCCACTGATAGGTCAGAGTGGAGCCGTCAGAGACATTGGCTGCCACCGAAAGATTGAGTGCATCGCCCACCGTGAGCGTGCGGTTCTGCGGCTGCGTAGTGATCGTGATTACGGCGCCGACATCACGCACATCCACCTGACCCGCGCTTGAAGCCTCAATTGACCATGTGGCCACGTCATCATGAGGGGCTTCATCTTCCCACGAAGTCACCATAAACGGGCCTTCGGTAATGTCGTTTGGAGAGATGATTTTCAGCCAGACATACGGCTGATTGCTGGTCTCTGCTGGCGGGTTGTAAACGTGACGCTTCAGTGCGTTCTGCGCATAGACATCTTCTTTGCGGGTAACGCCATCTCCAGAGAAAGAGATGTTTTTATAGGTTACGAGATTTTCCTGCGTGTACGCTGCGCTCATATCAGCGGTAGCGTCTGCAGTATCCCATTCAGCGGAAACAGTCTTCCCGCGCATCATACCAAGGCGCTTATAGTCACCGTTGGCGGGTTGTGATTCGGGGCAGCCAATCGCGTAGTAAACGACGACATCACGCCCTGTGAAAGCACCTGCTTCACATGCCATGTCTTTATCTCCGTGTTATCGGGAAATGATGGTTTGAAAGGAAATATCGAAGAGGTAGCGACCTTCTTCGGTCTGGATGGCGGGGATACCGCCGATTGGCTGCATCGAGATGATGCACTCAGTCTGGTAGTCGTCGATCATCGCCTGACGTATTGCATCAGCGTGGTCTTCAACTTCGTTAATGTTGCTGTCGTTCTGACCGGAAAGAACAAGGAATCTGAAATAATCTCGTGTTATAGCCTCATCAGGCTTGCCGCCACCGCCCTGCTGGATGACGAGGTATCTTTCCCCTTCAGTTCCTTCCAGCTCGTTCCAGAAGCGTTTCTGGACGCGATAGCCGACATCAAAACCGTGGGACTGCAACCACGCTCTCAGAGCGTCATACACCTCGCTACGCGTCATACTTTGTATCCTTGCCTGATGATGGCCTTAATCTCGTTGAGGCCGTCGCGCTCAAAGCCTTTTGTCAGGAATCCAGGTTCGGCACCCGGGTCCCAATAATTACCTTTCCCAGTGCCGCCCCCAAATTCCTTCCCGGCGCGAGTTTTCCCGAAGTGTTCGCGCGGCTGGCCCTTCAACTTCCCTGACATGCCGTGAACGGCAGCAGCGTATTTAGCCGAGTATCCGACCTTTCCCTGCATCCCACCCGGAATTGATACAAGCGTCCTGTACTGGCTATTGATAAGATTGGATGTGTCTATGGGGGTAAGTGCCGCGGCATAAGACGAACCGACAATCATTACTTCAGTCAGCACTTTTTCGGTGCGTGGCCCAGCGATGTTTGCCAGCACCTTGCGGGTGTTCATCTGGACGCGCTTGATACCTTTAACGGGCATGATTACCTCACGTCAGGATTTTGTAGTCAGGCTCTTCGCCGAAAAAGGACATGTCCCAGTCGGTTACAGCTTTGATGACATTAGCGCCAGCTTTTAGCGGATCTGATAGTGCCGTAGTGTCACCTCTGGCGATGTACCAGTCTCGCTGTGGCATGGTTGCGGTAACGCCATTACGCTTCAGCTCAGTAAAGAAAATCAGGTTCGTGGTGAACTCTTTACCACTGCCATCAACGGCAACTTCATTGTTCGCCGTCCAGGTGCAGTCAATCAGGTATGGTGTGCCGTTTGTCCAGGTGTTGTTCCAGTCGTCATAGACGCGAGGGTAGACAGTGGCGACATTGGTGTAAGACCAGTTAGCCGTGGTTGACACTATTATCCTCCCACCGGATAACCTCCGGATTCTCGGCGGCTACCTTCCGGCACAGCAAATACCATTCACCGTTACTTTTAACGTAACCCGTGACCCGCCGCCCGCAGTCAGTGATAACCCAGACCTTTACGAAGGGCTCAGGAAGCCTCTGCTTGACCGATATCAACGCCATCATCGACTCCCGTTGCACATGCAGCCGCCCCTGGCAATCCAGATGCCAGCGAAAGCGGTGTTAGTCGGATCAGGCGGGATCAGGCTTGTAGCGCATCCATACTTATCTAGTCCCCTCAGAAGCCCCAGAGAGGCTTTCCATCGGTCAGCAAAAGACAGGTACCGAAATGAGCGTGATGCGCCGTTGGGCCCTGTCTGAGAACTGATGTACTTGTCACCCTGCCCCAGCGCCATTAGCCCCAGCAGGTAGGACTGTATTAGCAGAGCGGTTGCGGGAGGGTAATGCGCATCCAGACACTCCTGAATGCTGCCAGCCTGCTCTAAAAGAGCCTGCAGGATGAAATCAGGCAGCGTGATACCGACTGACTCCAGATATTCCTTGGCCTGTACTGTGGTAATCATGCGAGCCTCTGATAAGCCCTCCGAAGAGGGCATAAAAAAACCGCCTTAGCGGCGGCTGTTATTCAGCAGGGAAAAGCTTTTCGAGTTCGCCATCTGGCAACAGCTCACTGAGCTTTTCAGCGCCCAGGTTGCCTTTGAACTCAATGCCCAGTTCAGTAAGGCGGCCCTGAATAATCTCTTTGCGCGATTTCTCACCGGTACCGGCATCAGGCGTCGACGGGGTAAGTTCTCCGCCTGCCTCACCATTCATGAGCCGGACGTTAGACTTCAGCGCCGGGTGAAGCTCTTTCAACTCCACCACCTGCCCTACCTTCACGCCGAACCACGCGCGCACAACTTCGTATTTAGCCATGCTGTTTCCTTACGCCAGGTTAGCGCCGTATACAACACCAGACAGGCCCTGATCGTCTGCGGTGATTTGCAGACCCTCAGCAGACATGATCTGGAAGTTGTAGTTAACGTTAGGGAGTGGACGCGGCAGTGGCACAACGCCGACAGCCATACCAACCAGTGGGGAGATCACGTCACGACGACGAACGTACGCGATAAACTCGTTACCGGTCAGCGCGAAGCTCATGCGGATTTCTTTCACCGGTGCGAATGGCAGAACGGCCTGCAGGAGAGTGCCGCTCACCACACCATTAACTACGTACGGCTGAGCCATATTTGCCCAGATCTCAGGTGAAACCCACATCACATCATACTGAGCAACTTTGTTGGTGCGTGCGGTGGTACCGAATGCTCCTTTACCAAAGAACTCAAAATATTGAGTCGTGGTTGCGCTGGTCAGGTCGATGTTCGCGCCACCAGCACCAGATCCGAGGTTAATCTTCTTGGTGTTGCGGTGGTTCTTGATGCCCTGCGCAGGATAGGACTGAACCTGAATTTTTGAATCGCCGTTCAGGTAGTAGTTGACGCGCTTCTGGTTGAACTTGCGCATCTTCGCCATCTGCGAGTCCAGCACCAGATCGATGCCCACAGAGTTCAGGCCAGCAGCATGACGCCAGTTAACACCGTAACCAGCAGTGAACACCGGAATCGGGTCGCCGTCGCTCGCGTAGTCAGTGTGGTCGAAGGAGAACGGCGCCTGACCATCGATGCTTACTGACACGTCGTCAGCGATGTCTCCAACCACGTCATACAGCTTGGCGGTTTTGCCGACCGGCAGCACCGTCTGAACGCCGATCAGGTCGTTCACGATTTCCATGCCGATTTCTTGATCGCGCAGCTGGAGCACCTGACGGTCAATCTCAGCCCAGAAGTCACGAGAGAAACCGCCCACTGCGTTACAGGCCAGCATATCAGCAGTCATCATCGCGCGGTTAGCCGCAATGATGGAATCGTTCTGTAGGTTCCACATGTTGCGGTTTGCCCACAGCTCATTCCAGTGCCCGCCAAGGCGGGAGTTAGTCGCCAGCGTCTCTTTAGAGAAGTACATATGTGTTTGTCCTTTTGTTACGCGCCAGCTGCGGCGACAGTGCCAACGCGCATACGCACGCGAATGAAGTCAGTGGTGCTGGCCGCGATGGTGTATTCATCCTGGCTGTAGCCGATCACTGAATCAGTATCATCGGTTGCCAGGGTAAACTGACCGGCAGTACCCAGCTTGATCGGACTGTCTTTCTTATACGCACCAGGCAGGCAGCGCAGAGCCAGCTCACGACCTTCTTCGACGTAGTTGCCGACAGCAGAATCACCGGCAGGGATTGATTCAGTGATGGTCAGGCCCTGGTGGTAACCAACATCGATGATGTACAGGCGACCTGTTAGCGCGGTGGCCTGAGCGAATTTATCGGATGAGTTGATAGTTGCCGCAGTACCAGGAAGCAGCGCGGCGGCCGTAGTGCGGGTTTCGGTCTTGTACAGAGACTGACCGTCGATATTAACGCGACGATAACGTGGCATTATTCCGGCTCCTTACTTGAAGTGTTCGTCAGCGGCAGGTGCGCCGGTTTCTTTGTGCTGCTGAGCATTGTTGGTGCCCAGCGGCGCAGCTTCGCCCAGCGACTTGAACATCGCGTCCAGAGCTTCGCCTGACAGAGCGTTCGCGACGATACCACATGTGGCTTAGCGCGTTCTGCGACAGGCTGCGCTTCTCGCGCCATGGCTTAACCTGAAGGCGGAAGCATTGCCCGGCATCGAGCAATGGCTGAATCTGCTGGCTGATGGCCGCGAAGTTTCCGCGATGGAGTTTGATGCCGTCTACTGGCAGAGTCATACGGCCTCCTTAACGGAAACCGCAGAATGCAGAAAATCGCAGGTGCATTTCTGCATCTGTGACAAGGTGAGGAGTTCAGATTGTGGTCGCATTTAAGTCCCCTTAAATGCGCAGAAGTCACCGGAGTTGTTCAGGCTCCGATGACATGATTATGGCGGGTTGATTATTGGAAATCAATATGCGGCTTTTGTTGGGTCTTGAATTCCATTCAGCTTACAATAAATTTCATATGGCTTTTCGCTAACTACTGTTTTGAACCCATCGACCAACGTTATTAGAGTACCTTCATCTTTTTCTAAGAATCTAGAAATGCTATCTCCGTTAATGTAAATATCTCTCTCAGATACTGGGTTCAGGAATCCATGCTTATCTGATACCATCGTTGCCTTCAGTCTTATAATCATAAAAATCTCCTATTTTTGAATGATGTACTTTTTATCAGTCTTTCTCTTATTGAGTCGATCAATTTATCACTTTGCATAACACTTAACATCACCACGTCGAATGGGTTAGGCATCCTGCACCTCTAGCGCCGCTTCAGGAACTGTATCCGCAATCCAGCCGGAGCATTTCCTGCACCGAAAAACAGTTACACCATCCTGCGAATAAACAAACTGACCTATCACCTCGGGCTCAACGTTCTCATCTGGATAAAACGGTCTCTTCCTGTCGGTGCGGCCGCATGACTTTGGATCGGCGTTTAACTCGATGCTGATTGGCTCACCACAGCTGCATGTCCCTTGGATGATTTCCATCACTTCACCTCCTGCTGCGGCGCTGCTGGCAGTGGCATCCAGTGGGTAATCTCGCTGCTCTGGAATTGCGCCTGTAGTTCGCTTTTGATGAACCACACTGGTCCTTGTCGCTTGCTTTCGCTCCACCACCCCCAATAGTTTCCGGCAGTTTCCGGCATCCGCTCACTGCAAGCCACCCAACCATCCGGCAACTCATCACGATTACTTACAGGTTCGGCACCCTGAAGTATGGCGGCGCGGCAGGCGTTCTCTAGAAGCTCCTCCCCGATCTGCTTAATGTACTCAATGACACGGTTAGATAGACCGTGGCAATTGTCCTGAAATAATCGCTCAGAAACTTCGTTGTAGACTTTTAGAGTTGGGTTTCTGTTGCTTTTTATGAAGGCAACAATGGCATCAAGCGCATTTTTACTTCCGACATGGCTTATCACAGGCTCCGCTTCGAGCGATGCCAGCGCTAGCTTCATCGCTGTGAGCGCATTGGCCGCATCTTCGTTTACAACTCCGGGCACAGCATCGCGCTCTTCTTCAAGCTCTGCGATTGTCTGCTGGAGCCA
>OKVJ01000874.1_pt1 | contig 10970 bp, 9 predicted proteins | sample 1606921 | NCBI WGS metagenome assembly OKVJ01 (sample SAMN03281016, study PRJEB24777) | human gut metagenome | isolation source: fecal sample PR161 from 1 month old female Malay infant, caesarean...
CAGTTAATAACAGCAAACTTTTTTAATTTTTATATAATTAATTATTAGTAATTTCAATATAGATAAAAGCCAGTCAAAATGACTGGCTTTTATCTATATTATTTCTATTTATTTCTAAATTCAATTCTTCCTTGGAATTGTTCTTCCATATCTGTTGTTTTAAATTCTGTAAATGGGAATTGTACTGGCATTCCTGTCTTTCTTGACTTATATGCTGCAAGTATTATTGACATTGCTTTCTTACCTTCTTCACCACTTACTAAAGGTTCTCTATCGTTATTTATAGCATCTATTAGGTCCTTAAATAATGGTGTATGACCTTGACCATAAACATTATCTATCTTAACATTAACTTCTTTCTTGATAGCTTCTTCATCATCACCATCAAATCTCCAAGTTTCAAGTTCATTGTTAGCAAGACCACCAATAGCTACTGCTCCATTTTGCCCAAAAATGCTTAAAGTTTCTTCTAAGTTCTTTGGATAAACACATGCTGATCCTTCAACTATTCCAATTGCACCATTTTTAAATCTTATAATTATAGCACCAAAGTCTTCAGCTTCAATATCTCTAAGGAAAGTATCACATTCTGCATATACTCTTTCGATTTCTCCACCCATCATCCATTGAAGTAAATCTATATTATGAATACATTGATTCATTAATGTACCACCATCTAATGCCCAAGTACCTCTCCATGGTGCTTGATCGTAGTATCCCATATTTCTGTTCCAAAGTATTCTTGCAGTACCGTTTACTAACTTACCAAATTTTCCATCTTCCATAGCATCTCTTAACTTTTGTACTGGCTTATTGAATCTATTTTGATGACATACACAAAGCTTAACATTATTTTCTTTTGCAACTTTTATCATTTCATTAGCATCATCAATAGACATTGCCATTGGTTTTTCTATTAATGCACTTGCACCTTTTTTCATAGAATAAATTGCAATTTCTGCATGATATCCACTTTCTGTTGCAATTGTAACAACATCTATGTCTTCCTTATCAAGCATTTCTTTATAATCAGTGTATGCATGAACACAATCTGCATTACATCCAGACTTTTCTATGTACTCATCTCTCTTTGCTTCTGCTTTTTCTAAAACTACATCACAAGTAGCAACAAGTTCTGCTTCTTCTCTATTATTTACTAAAGCCTCAACATGCTTATAAGAAATTCTTCCACAACCAATTATGGCAAACTTTAATTTTTTCATATGCTCTCTACCTTCTTCTTTAATATTATTAGTGATTAAATATATATTGCAGCCGTAAGCCTACATATGATATAAAAACTTTTTCAGTATAGCTTTTAAAATTAATTGTCCATTATCAAATGTCAATTGCAATATATTCTTTATAAAATTATACACATTTTTTAATCTTAAAACAATTTTATCCACAACTTAATGTAATATTCTGTTATTAATCTTATTAATCAAGTCTAAAAAACATCATGCTATCTCTTTCCTAAAGTATTAACTATGAATTGTTAACTAAATGCATTTAAATATAGTTCTGAATATTATATATATATCTAAAAACACATTACTTTTTCTTATATACTCTAAATTTAAAGCTAATTTATCAGGCATTATTGTATTAATATAAAATTCATCTGGATTTTCTGCCTGACCAAGAAGCTCATTTTCATCTCTATATCTTATAGAGGCTAAATCTGTTATACCTGGCTTTACATCTAAAACTTTTCTTTGTTCTTCATTATACATGTTAACGTACCTTGGCACTTCTGGTCTTGGTCCTACAAGACTCATATCACCTTTAAAAACGTTAATTAACTGTGGAAGTTCATCGATCTTATATTTTCTTAAGAAAGCTCCAATTTTAGTTATTCTGCTATCATTTCCAACAGTAATCTGTCTTCCAAGTTTTTCTGCATCAACTACCATTGTTCTAAACTTTAGAATTTCAAATTCTTTTCCCTTTTCACCGACTCTTATCTGTTTAAAAAATACAGGGCCATCTGATCCACTTTTTATCCTTATAGCAACAAAAAGTAAAAATGGACTTAGAACTATTAGACCTAAACCTGAACAAACAATGTCAAATATCCTTTTAATAAATTTATTTAAAGTATTCATTTCTCTACTCCTAATTATTTCTTTAAGGCATTTAAGAACTTATCTGCCAATCCTTCATACATATGATTATCTAATACATATTTTTTACCATTTCCGCCCATTTTAATCTTTTCTTCTTCACTTAAATTTTTAATCTTCATTACAGCTTCAACAACAGCCTCTGGATTTTCTGCTGGTACACTTATACCACAGTTACTATCCTTAACAGGGTCATTTGAAGCTTCAACTGCATATATTACTGGAAGTGATGCCATCATATAATCAAAAAGCTTGTTAGGACTTACTCCATAGTTAAATAAATTCTGTTTCTTTAAACCTATATAACCTATATCTAGAAGCTCTAATACATTATCCATATTATCCTTTAATACTGGATCTAAGAATTCAATATTTGTTACATTATTAGATTTAGCATATTCCATAAGTTGATTTTTAACATTACCCTTACCAACTAATACATACTTAACTTTTTCATCAGTTGTTTTCTTAGCAGCATCAATCATAGTATCAAGAACATTTGCTGGTGAATGATTTCCTGTGTATCCAACTAAGAAATATCCTTGTTCTTTTAATTCCTGTAATCTTTCAATTGTTTTTTCCATTGGTGCTTCATTTTTTTCACCTGTAAGAATTCCATTTGGAACATAAACAAACTTATCTGTTGAGAAACCTCTTTCTCTTATATGTTTATCTGCATTTGGTAAAATCGAAACAATTACATCAGAATTCTTAAATGCAAAATCTTCTGCTCTTTGAAGTATTACTATTGCTGGATTCTTTTCTGAGAACCCCCCAATTTCCATAGGGCTTAATGGCCACAAGTCATGTATTTCAAAGCATAATTTTGCATTGCATCTCTTTGCAATTCTATGTGCTGGATAAATATCTAATGGATATGTAGATGAAGCAATTACTGCATCTGGCTTATATTTATCTGCAAGCATCTTATAATTCGTTCTAAGCTTCCACATAAATGTAGAAATATTCTTAATTCTACCTACACCATTACCTTGATATTGTGGTGTTTTAACCCATACATATGTTATTCCATCTATAACTTCTTCCTGAAAGTCTTTTTCTATTACTGGATTATTTTTTCTTAAGTGAGAAAAATTAGCTCCAAGTATAGTTACATTGTGACCTTTGTTCTTCCACTCTCTAGCCATGTAAAATGGTCTAAACTCCATACCGTGGTAGTCTGAACCTGCATAATGATTAATAAGTAAGATATTCATTGAAAAATTCTCCTTTAATAAAACAATTGGTTTATCAATTGTATAAATTGCCTATTTATAGTATTAATAGTATTCCCATTATAAATACATATTAACTTGATTTTTAACTTATTAATTATATCATAGTCTTTTGGCAAAATCTATCTTCTGTTATTGGATAGTTACTGCTTTTTAGCATATTTGAAATTGAGTAATAAAATACAAAAAAAGACAAAAGTTATTTAAAGTTTAATAACCTTTGTCTTTACTTAAAATTCTATAAATTATAAATATCTAAATCTTAAACTTTTTAATTGTCTCATTAAGATTTTCAATAAGTTCATCTAATTTACTTGTTGTTTCTGCAATTTGCTGCATAGATGCACTCTGCTCTTCATTTGCTGCTGTTACTTCTTCTGTTGCAGATGAATTCTCTTCTGTCACTCCAGCAACTTCCTTTATAGAATTAGATGTTGTATGTGCCTTTTCTTCCATTATGTTTGAAGCATGAAAAACTTCTAATACAACACTTTCAATTTCTTTAAATGTCTTTTCTATTTCAGTAAAGTTTTCACTTACAGATTTTGTAGTTTCAACTCCATTTGCCACCTCTGCTGCACCAAACTTCATTTGCTTATCAATAACCTGTACTTGTTGTTGAATTCCTCTTATAATATTTTCAATTTTTTTAGCAGCTTCATTTGACTGTTTTGCAAGCTCTCCAACTTGACTTGCAACTACTGCAAACCCCTTTCCTTGTTCTCCTGCTCTTGCAGCTTCTATAGAAGCATTTAAAGCTAAAAGATTGGTCTGTTCTGCTATTTCACTTATAACATTAACTATTTGTCCAATTTCATTAGATTTCTCTAATAAATTTAATGTCTGTTCTATACTTTCATTATTTATTTTTTCAATTGATTTAATATTTTCTACTGCATTTTGTACTCTTTCGGTACCAATAGTACTCATCTTAATTGAATCATTAACAATTTCATTCATATAGTTGCACTTATCAACAACACTCTTAATTTCATCTACAAGTTCACCAGTAATTTCCGAAGCTTTATCTGCATTTTCAGCTTGATTTATAGCTCCCCTTGAGATTTGTTCCATACTTTTAGTAATTTCTTCACTTCCAAGAAGTGACTGTTTTATTGCTTCATTTACATCATCAGCTAATTTATTAACCTCATTAGCCGAAGTACTTATATCAATTACCATATTTCTAAGCTCATAAGATGTATTTTTTAAAGTATCAGCTACTTGTCCAATCTCATCACTTCTATTAATATTTAATTCACAAGTTAAATTTCCTTGTGCTATTTCACTTGAAAAATCACATAACTTTCGTAAAGGCTTTGAAAACTTATTAGCCATAAATATAATTATTCCTGCTATAATAATTATTATGATTACTGAAACCATAGCAAGTGTAGTAACTAAACTTCTACCTTCTGCAAACAATTCCCTTTCTGAAATAACACTTGCAACACTCCAATTAGTTAATGGTATTTTCTTATAGAAAGCAATTGATTTATTATCTCCTACACCAAACTTAAAATCACTGGAATCACTTTTTAGCATTTCTTTTCCTAAGTTAACCATATCAGAATCATCTAACTCAGTTATCTTTGACTTCATAATAAGTGATTCATCAGGATGTGTTATTATTGTTCCATCGTCTGAAATAAGTATGCTATATCCATTTTCTCCAAATTTAAATTCATTAATTTTTTCTTGAATACGAGAAATATTAACAGCTGATATCATATCTCCGATTATATTATCTGAATCATCCTTAACTGCTGCACCAATTACAATTAAAGTTTTTCCACTTCCCTTTGATATTACTGGATTGGATATATTATATGAACGCCCTGTCATTAAATCCTTATACCATTGTTTTTCTGATACATCACCATTAACAGTTTTTCCATTTGCATACTGAGCTCTTGATATTCCATCATTATTAAAATTTATAACAGCTGCATTGTCATATTCTCCTGGATAATCCTTTTCCAAATTCAATATTCTATTTTTATTAAATTCATCCACTGCTTCTATATTTGAACTAATCAATTTAGCAGTAGGTGTATTTGCTGTACTTCTTACTTCTAATAACTTTCCATCAATCCATTCATTTATAATGTCAGACATATTATTTACATTTTCAGTCATTCTTTTTATTGTACTATTTTCAATACTCTCATTGAACTTATATACAGTATAAAAACTCAAAATTCCCATGCCTATTATTACAATAGGTAATATACCAGATAATAGTTTTAATTTAAATGAACTCCTCTTTAATTTTTCCATCTCAATTTACTCCTTATACTTTAACTTTGTTAATATATTTATACCATTATTATCTTTATTGTATCATTTCTACTTATTTTTTCAAATATATACATTTTTCATTTTATTACTATTTTAATCAATAATATTCTCCTTAATTATTACTATTACCCATATTTTCTTTATATTTAAATCTTATATTTATTAAATTCAACAAATTATAAATTTTAATTTTATTATAGTAAAAATAGATGTTTAGTACTCGCAACATTGTATGTTAGTTATTATATATGATAAAATAACATTAGAATTATTTCATATATAATTAAGGAGGAAATCTCTATGAAAATTTTAACTGTTATAGGTGCAAGACCACAGTTTATTAAAGCTGCAACAGTATCCAATAAAATAAGAAGAAACGGTAACACTGAAATATTAGTACATACAGGTCAACATTACGACAATAATATGTCTGACATCTTCTTTGAAGAATTAGGAATTCCAAAGCCAGACTATAATTTAAGCATCGGTTCATCAAATCACGGTCATCAGACTGGAAGCATGCTTATGGCTCTTGAAGATATATATTTAAAAGAAAAACCTGATATGGTTTTAGTTTACGGAGACACAAACTCCACTCTTGCAGGTTCTCTTTGTGCAAGTAAATTACTAATTCCTGTTGCTCATGTAGAAGCAGGTCTTAGAAGTTTTAACAAAGCAATGCCAGAAGAGCAAAACAGAATATTAACAGATCATATTTCTGAACTTCTTTTTACTCCTACACTTACAGCTGTAAATAACTTAAAAGCTGAAAATGTGACAAAAGGAGTACATAATGTAGGTGATGTTATGTATGATGCTGTTAACTTATTTAAAGAAAGAGCAAAAGAAGTTTCTACTATAACTAGAGATTTAGATTTAGCTCCAGAAAGCTACATTCTTTCTACAATTCATCGTGCTGAAAATACAGATAGCATTGAAAGACTAACATCTATTATTAAAGCTTTAAGTGAGTGTGGAAAGAAAATAATCCTTCCTCTTCATCCAAGAACTAAGAAGTTCATCTCTGAGTATAACCTACATGTTGGAGATAATATTAAAATTATAGATCCAGTAGGATATTTAGAAATGCTTGCATTACAAGAAAACTCAGCTAAAATCGTAACTGATAGCGGTGGAGTTCAAAAAGAAGCTTACTTCTTAAATAAACCTTGTATAACTATGAGAAATGAAACAGAATGGGTTGAAACTGTTAATAATGGCTGGAATGTTATTGTTGGAAGTGACTCTAACAAAATCAAAGATGCAATTGAAAACTTTAATCCAACTGGTACTCCTGCATCTGCTTTTGGTAACGGAGATACTTCATCTTTAATTACAAATATAATTGAAGATTACTTAAAATAAAATTGAGAAGATAGTAGATAATTATTCTATCTACTATCCTCTTACACATCAACTTAACATAAATTATAAAAAATTTTCTATTATAAAATATTTATTCGATTTATTTCATATTAATGCACTACTTATTAAAGTAAATTTTGTATCAATATCACTTTGAAATTCCATTCTACTTCAGGCTCATTTATTACTTAAATAGGTCTACAACAACATCTCTAGATAATTATTCGTATCTTCTGCAACTTCCCATATTAGACACATTAATTCAAATTAACTATTATTTTAATCAGTTCTAATTAATGAATCCCTTATTTTATACTAACATGTTAAAGTTAAATAAAACTATCTAAGTTAAAAACCTGTCTCATATACTTAACCTATAAGATGTGCCATCATAATTATGGTCAAATAAAGAGACTTTAGAAAATTTATTTTACTAATTCTATTAAATGATTGAAAGGAGAAAACATGGATTTTATACATAAAACTCAAAAAATTTTGATTGCTGATGATGATGCGGAAATTCTAGAGATTCTTTCCATTTTACTGAGTGGAGATGGATATGATATTACAACCGCATCTAATGGTGATGAAGCTGTATCACTAGCAGATGAAAGTTTTTCTCTCATTGTTCTTGATGTTAATATGCCTAAACTTTCAGGATTTCTTGCCTGTTCCGAAATAAGAAAAAAAACTATGGCACCAATTTTGTTCCTTACTGCTAGAACACAAGAGTCAGACAAGGCTATAGGGTTTTCTGCTGGTGGAGACGACTATCTTTCCAAGCCATTTTCTAACGCTGAATTTTTAATGAGAGTAAAAGCATTGATACGAAGATACTCTCAATATGGCAGCATACCTACACAACAATCAAATCCCATATTGCTTGTTTCAGACATGGTAATAAATACAGATGAAAAAACTGTTTCAGTTGATGGTGTTTTAATTCCTCTAACTTCAACAGAATATGATATTCTTGAGTTATTAGCACTGAATAGAAAAAAAATATTTTCTATGGAAAATATATATAGTAGTATTTGGAATGATTCTTATATCGGAGCTTCTGACAATGCAATCATGGTTCACATTAAAAATTTGAGAAAAAAAATCGAGAAAAATCCTAAAGAGCCTAAATATATTAAGACAGCTTGGGGAAGGGGATATTATATTGGTTAAACATAAAAAAGCGTCAAAACTGTTGCTATTGTTAGGGAAGTATTTTGGCTTTTCTATACTATGCGGTTGGGTTTGCATATTGTTTTTTTTATGGACTGCCAGAGTTATTTCAAACAATTATGCACTGAAAACAGGAATGGACATTACAATCCAAACAGAATATTTGCTTAATGTGATGTGCATTTTTGTTGGGATATTTATTACTATTTTTGTACTTATTCTATTATTACAAAAAAAATTTTCTTATATAATACAAATCAGTAGCATTGTAGAGGAAATGGAATCAGGAAACCTATTTCAAAGAATTCCCATTGAAGGCGAAGATGAGCTTAGTGACCTTGCTCTTAGTATAAACCATTTAGCGGAAGCTATGTCTTATAATCTAAATCGTTCCGAACAAATAACTCAAGAACGATTTGAGACTATTGCTTTGCTTTCCCATGATTTACGTACTCCACTAACCTCTGTAATGAGCTACCTTCAATTTATTAGAGATGGACAATACTCCAATGAAGATCAATTACATCTATATGCAGAAAGAGCCTATGACAAGGCAAATAGAATTAAAGAAATGTCAGATAGCCTTTTTAATAGTTGCGTTTTTGATGGAAATAAAACAGGCATGCTAGAAAGAGTTGATGGGACAATTTTCTTTAGAAATGCTCTGTCAGATGCTAAGAGCTTTCTTGAAGATCATGGATTTAAAGTTAGTATAGTATCACTTTTGGACAATTACGTATTCTATTTATTGATTGATCATAGAAAAATGTCACGTTTGTTTGAAAATATTATTTCTAATATTCAAAAATATGCAGACCATCAATATCCTGTAGAGTTCAAAATTCAGCTGAAGGCACAGAAAGTTATTTTTTATCAAACAAATAAAATCATTAAAAAAAATAAAAAGGTTATCGAAAGTCACATGATTGGCTTAAAAAGTGTTGAAAAATCAATCTGTGAGATTGGTGGTTCACTTTCTATTTTGGAAAAAGATGATTTTTTCACTTTGGAAATTCAATTACCTATTTGCTGATATACAGAATTCTTTAGATTTTTATAAATAAAAAGTACAGATTTTAAGATTATTATATTTATATGATAAAGATACATTATATGAATTGTTGTATTAAAGGAGGATATGAATATGGCATTAGGTTTTTTGTTTTTGTTATTTGTAGGAATGAGTATTTTAGCAATTGTCGGTATAGTTCTGTTGTTTGTCGTTAAGAAAAATAATACAAGCGATGTACTATTGGTTTTAATGACTGCTTATAGTATGTCAATTGCATATTTGAACGCTACTTCACAGCCTATAAATTTTATTGGTCCCCAAGTTTTCGCATGGGTTGTAGGCTCGATTGCAGTAATTGGCACAGGAATAAGGTTCTTCACAAAAAAACAGCTTCTAATTAGTAAAATACTCGTTAGTGGATCTGTTGTTTTAGGAATATACTTTCTTTATTTTGGATAAGTATTTTAAATGTAAGTTCTCCCGTGAGACTATGCTTCAAAGTTAATTGTATTAATACAAAAAAGAGATTTCAATAATTATTTTATTATCGAAATCTCTTTTCTTTATTTAAATATTCCCTTGGAAATAATAATTACACAAGTTTATATTCTTTCATATCTGAAGTTCTTCTGTATTCATTATCGCTGTTTCTATAAACTTGAATACAACTTACAGAAAGTCCAATCATAATCCAGTAAGAGAATACATATGTTATCGAACTAGGTCCAAAGCTTGCAGGTGCAAATGCAATTAATGCTGCTACCATTGCAAAACACATTGTGCTTCTTTTCTTGATTGCTAAAATAAAATTATATCCTAGTAAGTATAAATAGTATATTCCAAATAGTACAACTCCAGGTATTCCGAAATCACCTAAAATTTCAATTGGATAACAGTGAGGACTATATATACTTCCTGTATTACCTTGATCCTTTATATATTGTTCTACATTACCAACACCAAAACCTTGGTATCTCTTTTCACTTATTACTCCACCTAATACATCTTTAATTATTGCCATTCTATTTAATGATGAATATTCACTAGTCTCCTCACCTTCTATCATACTATGAAGAGAGTTAAGTTTATTGGTAAGTGTTACTGTATTTTCAACTTTTTCACCTTCAATTGGTTTTATATTCATCATATTAGGTGCATATAAAAATCCTAATACCAGGCCAGCCACAATAGCTATAGGGTAAATCATTTGCTTTATCCCAATATTTTTTATATTAATCACTGAATATAAAACAAATATTACAACTCCAAATAAAAATGCTACATATCCAGTTCTTGAAGTAGTTATTATTACCAATGCAAAAGCAATAACAGAAACTAAACTAAACCATATTTTTGCTATTATTGAGTTGAACTTATAAATTGCAAATAAACATATTGGCATAAGTATTGCCAATTGTGCATTAAGGTTATTTGTATTATAAGAAAATACTATTGGTCTTGCTTGAATTATATTTATGTGTAATTGTGAAAGTGCATTTAAAAATCCATCAATGTAGTGTCTTACAGGAAGTTGTTTTCCTAAAAGCACTTCTATTAATCCTATTACAACAATAAGTGAAACTAAATATAATAATAATCTTATAGTCGTATTTAGTCTTTCTTTATTTATGTTATAAGCCATTAAGCAACCTATAAATGCAAACACTGTCTCTTATACACATCTCCGAGCCCACGAGACTAAGGCGAATCTCGTATGCCGTCTTCTGCTTGAAAAAAAAAAAAACAGAAACTAGTAAC